>CERC01060660.1_pt1 | contig 38448 bp, 40 predicted proteins | sample 530921 | NCBI WGS metagenome assembly CERC01 (sample SAMEA2621099, study PRJEB7988) | marine metagenome | isolation source: saline water (ENVO:00002010), including
TCCTTTTATTAACAATTGTTCATCTAATATTGATTTTTTATATTCTTCATCTAATAAAGTCTCGTCATAATATGAGAATTCATCATTATCTGATATAACAATGTCACCCCAATAATAACTACCATCTGTCATTTTGACAATCATTTTTTGTAATTTCCCATAATCAACACATCTCCCATTTTTATAAAAGGCTTTATTATCATCATTATCAACATTATAAAATGATTCACTAATATATACAAAACTATCACAACCTTCGAGTCTTTGTTCAGTTTTTATATCAAATTTACAAGTTACTTTTATATCATATCTAATAAGTGTAACTATGAATTCTATAGAACCATAACAGTTTTCGTAATCCCGATTTAAGTCATCTAATTTAAAATAATCAACTCTTACATAATAATTACTTGGAATGTGTTGTGAAATTAATTTTGTTAAACCTAAAAGTATTGTTTCATATGATATATCTCCCCATTTATAAACTGTAACTTCTGAACAGAATTTATCTAGAGCATTATTTGTTTTAATTTTTCTCTTATTATACAATATTTCACTTCCGATATTCCGTTTTTCATATCTTGATAATTCATCAATTAATACGCAATATGATTTATCCATTATTTTTAGAAATAGACCTTCATTTACCTGGTTTATTTCCCCAATGTAATAATTTTTTTTAAGTTCATTTATTTCACAATTGCTTTTTAATAAATACATATTATCATCATCATCTAATACAAATATATAATAATTCATTTTATAATTATATATTTATATATTTATATATTTTTAAGTCTATTTCACAGTTAATGAAATAAATCATTTAGCAACAGGATTAGTTCATAATTTTATAAATATTAATTATAAAGATGGTTATTCAAATGTATTAATAAATAAATTTCCAAAAGTTATTGAATATGGGATGCATATTAACGGGATTAATTGTTCGTCTGATTTTTGGGATCCAGAATTCTCTGTTGAATATTTAAATCCTTCTTATGATGTTGAATATGTTGAGAAAGATAAGATAAATTGTATTGAAGACATTTGTATTAGTTTTGATACATATAATACGATTGACATGTATTAAAAAATATAATTATTATTTTATAACATATATTTAACTATCCCATACACCAAACCATATAATTTTATTTTTTTCTTTAACTGGCATATACCATCCTTTTTTTCCAAAATTATTACAATTCTGCAAACGTTTGCTATATCCATCTGGATACGTAAATTCAAAATTCAATCTAATATTTGGAAAAACATCATAATTAATATGAGAATATTCATTGTTATTACAATCATTATCACTATAATAATAGATATCGTCAAATGTTGTATACATATTATAATTTATCTGGTGGCGTTCTTTCCATATGTCAAATTTATAACCAATATCAATGTTGTGAATATGGTCTCTCAATTTATCATTACTTAAGAAAAATGCATTATTTCTCTTTTGTGTTAAAGTTGCATATATCCAATACCAATCATCATTATTGCCTCGTTGAACTTTATAAATTTTACATTTATCATACCATTTTTTATAATATAAATCTATTCTCTCTTGGTTGATTGATAAATTATTATTAAAACTGGTGTATGACGCACTTGAATTAAACCATTTTGAATGTAAAACTAATAAAATTCTTTTATTTTGTTTCGTAAAATAATCTATTACGGAATCAATCTGTGCATGACTAAAACATCCACCCTTAAAATTTTGTTTAAAGAATCCAATATTAGCACCATCTATTACAATATCAATTTTCCCACAATTATCTAAAAATGATTTAAAATTTTCGAATTGTTCTGTTCTGCGCTTTGATGTACAAACTAGATCACATATTTGCATTTTAATTTCGTTCAAATATTTTTCATTAATATCTATACTACGAAGAAATTGTTTATTTGGTTTAAATATTCCAGAACTGTCATCAATACATTCTCCAAAAGACCAATTTAATCCAAATGCATAAATAGATTGAATATTAAGTGCAGTATTTATATTTACTATATGAATATTTTCACTCATTCTAGTTATCAATGCATCTGTATATTCAATCAATTCATGTCTATCTGCGTTGCTTTTAAGTATCATCATATTTTTAGCAATTGAATAAAATACATTACAATATGCTTGTTCATTTATTTGAATTGATGTATCTATCATAGTTTCAAAAACACACTTTGTATTTTCTATATCACCTCGATTAGAGAATTCATCTAGTATTGGTAAAAATGTTCTTGGTTTACATGTGATATTTTTTTTATACATCTCAAAAACATATGTCATTGCTACATATGGTTTCCCACATAAACACGACATTCTAATTATAGAAGCAAATAAAGGTTCTTTTGATTTGTTTGTAACTATATCTACTTTATTTAAGAAATAACATTGAGATATACATAAATATTTATCTAAAATATTATAAACACCAGTTTCTAGTCCAATTATATTTTTTGAGTTCATGTTTAATTAATTATGGTTTAAAGTTTAGAAGTTTGAAATAAGAAAATTCAATTTTTAAAAACATTAGTTGAGGAAACAAATGATTTCCGAGAATTAATGGAAGAATGTATATTAGAATATAATAAAGAATATAATTCAACATCTGTTTGGGGTGAATTACTTGATTAAACATAAAAATTGAAATACTTTTATATTATTTTTTTTTGAATAAAATTCACCCCATATTAATATGAAAAATACAATTTATTCGAAAAAACACGAATATAGACAGAATGGAGTATTTCACTGGAGTATCACTTGATTATAATATTTTTCATCAAAATCAGATAGATGTAATTATTACAGATAAATCTTGTATAGATAAAACATCTTATATTTGTGATTATGGTAGTAAAAAATAATTGTCAAAAGATATTACTATACGTTATTTTAATGTTCAAGATTATGAATCAGATGGATGTGAATCATATATTGTAAAATAAAATATCTATTATTATATTTCATATTTTTTAAATTGTTATATATTTTAAAATTGATTAATTATATTAGAAATTTAGATGAAAATAACAAACTCAAAATATGTCTGAATATTACCTCTTGCAAGTCAAAGTAGACAATAAATTTAATGAATGTATTGTTATTACAACTCTTGATATTGATTATTTGCAGAAAAAAATTACGGTTCCATTCCATAAAATAACGTGTAATGTATTCCAAATAATTAAAAAACATTGTAAGCAAATTACATTTAATAAAAATGATGATATGGATTCTATTATGAGAAAGATCAGGTTTATTAATATGAAAGGTTTGGTAAAACAATACGAAAAAACTGCAGGACTTGGGAGAATTACATTCATACAAACTACAAGTTATCTCGCAGATATTTTTGAATATTATCTTAGACAAGAATTGCGTGAAAAAAAATTTAAACTCATAAGCATTTCAACTAGTGGAACATATGATTATAATATGGAGGGAAATATTGAATTTACAATTGAATTTGGTGAGATTTTTGATGAAAAAAAACATAAATTTGAAGAAGATGTATTAGTGGATGAGGTTTTTATTGATATCGAAATAAAATATTTTAATGACGGTGTAGATAGTAATTATGAGATTGAATATCCAGGTGAATGTCGTTATCCAATGTATTTCTTGGATAATGTGGATGATAAGACAAAATCTTCAGCATTTGAATTTTGCAATGACATTTATAAAATCATTAAGAGAAAATTTACTTGTTATTAAACTCCATATATAAAGGAAAATTGAAATACTTTTTTATTAATAATATTTACTTTATTATAAACACAATTATCATTAAAACAATGTCAAAATATTATGTAGCAGAGGCTTTAGATACAGTTATAGTTATTGAGACGGAATCTATAGATGAAATTAATATACTCAAATATGAATTATCATTATCTGAAATAGACGAATCAGCATCTAATATCTTAAAAAAATATTGTAACTACATTAATTTAGATAATCATCTAATAAAAGATAAATATCCTTATACAGCATATGATATCATTCTTTCTGAAATTCAAGAAGAACACATTTTGAAAAACATAAAGGATTATGAATTATTAAAAACATTCAATGATAGGATAGATTATATTGCTGATAGTGAGAATATTTCGGATATTTTCAAAATTTATTTAAAAGAAGAAACAAATCAAATTAGAGATTATAATATCGAATTTATAGATATAGAGTGTTCCAGATTTTCAATTATTAAATTCATTATTGGAATTTATGATAAAAATTATTACAATAATAAAATTGGAATTGTTACTATAGACGTATTAATTCATTGTGAATATTATAGATTTATTGCTGGAGGAATCAAAAGGTTTAAAAACATCACAAAACCAAAATTTGAAGATGATTTCTTTGATAAATTTCACAATAAAGAGAGAATTGAAGATTTTGTTCATGTGATTTATTTATTCATTTATGATCATTTCAAATATATATAAATTTATTGATTTAATTCACCAATATTTTTTATTTAAATATTTATAACAAAATGGATGTTTATAACAAAACAAATTACTATATAACAAAAATAGGTGATGATTTAGTAATTATTATAACAAATGGATATGACCACAACTTTGAATGGGATATGCCTGTTCCATATTCCAAAATATCATTTGATGTGTATATGATTTTGAAATACATATCTAAGCAATTTATATATAAAAAAGGACATCATTTTAATGATATTATTGTAGATTATAGTGATGAAAAGCTTATATATGATGTAAAGAGATATGAAATTTTCGACAATATTTATGATAAATTCGCATTTTTGAATAATACAAAATCTAAAAATAAAATTATCAAATATTATTTTAAACGTTATTTATATGATGAGGAATTTACGGTAGATTCTGTAAAATTAGATTGTAATATGCAAGATATAGAATATAAAAATATTTATTTTACCATCGGCATATATAAGACTGGTGATTGTGATAAAAAAACAGGCTTTGTTAAATTAAAATATAAAATAATATGGAATAATGGTAATTATGTATTTAAAAGATACAAAAAATATAAAGAGCCTGAATTTGAGGACTATTTTTTTGAGAAAATCAAGGATGAAGAAGATGTGAGAGATTTTGTCCATGAAGTTTATAGATTTATAATATATCTGTTTTCTTAATATTTATATGCTTTATAACAATTTAGATACAAATATATATATATAATGGATTGTTGTCACATTAAATGTTATAATGTTATTAAACAATTATCTGATAAAATTAATTTACCAATATGTTATAAATATGGTTTAGACATAGATTATGCTAAGATTATTGAAAATCAATTAAAAGATGTAGTCATAAATGGATATAGTTTAAAATCTATAGATTTTTTTAATTTAAAACCAAATGGTCGAGAACATGAACCTCTTGATGGAGAACATTTTGAATTAGGGATGATATTTGGAAATTATTATGATGAGTATATTTGTAATTTAAATTTGCTAGTTGTAAATAAGAATAACATTGAATACAATATGAAATGTAAAATAGATTTTTATATGTTTAATAGATGTTTATCTAATTATGAATATATGCCAGATTACGAGGATTTTGAAGCCCCTGAAATTTTTAATAGCAACATTGAAGAAGATAAATTTGACGATTTTTTTGGTAGAGTTAGTGAAGTAATTAACGAAGTTTTGAATTAAGTATTTTAAAAATTGAAAGGTGAATAACAAATACAAATAAACAATAAGATATACATTAATAAACTTACACATGAAACAAACACAACAGTTCAATTGGAAATTTGACAAACAATATGGAAACATATACATTACAACAAGTTGATAGAATTGTTACAGAACAAATTTGCGATTTGCTATTTTCAAAAATTTATTCTATTGATGATATATTATATAGTTTACAAAATGCCTCAAATAGGTATTTTACAGTTGATAATTTAATTAAACATAATGTTTATAAATCTATGAAAGAGAAAATAAATGCTAATGAAATTGAAAAGTTAAAATATGAAATGCCTACATTTTTGAAACATTGTTCAATTGAAGAATTTAATAATCTTATGAATTCTGGATATAATCATAATATAGAATGTATTATTGGATTAAACCATATATTTAAGTTACATCAATTGTCTCTTAATAAAAATATACACCCTGAAGACATCTTAAAACATGGAATTGTTCATATGGATATAATTATATCACGTTCTTTAAATTTGACATCAGAATTTATAATGAAAAACCCTACTATTGGATTTTCGCGTGAGATTTTTAAAAATCCAAATATTGATATAAATTATTTGTTAAGTCTAGGTAAAATTTGTTGGCATTATTTGTCACAACACCCACAATTAAAATTTGATATAATTAAAGACAATATTGATAAACCTTGGAATTGGCAAGAGATTTCTAAACACCCAAATATTTATATGGACTATATTGAAGAATACCCAAAACAACCATTTAAATGGAATTGGGTTTCAATATCCTGTAATCCAAATATTACAATTTCATTTATTAAGAAATATAAAGATAAGTTACATAAAAAAACCTTGTTTGACAATTGTTCATACCTTATTATAGATTATTTCGCGTCAGACGTTCCATTCTGGACTTCAAATGATAAAGTTCCTTATGAAATTGTGAAAACTCATCCAGAACTGTCAGATAAACTATTATTCAAGAGAAATCCAATGGTGACTCCAGAATATATTAAAAAGTTTTCAATATTAAATGATTTAATTACAAATTCTTTTGATTATATTTATAATACATATTCGCAAAACATTTATAAGAAGAATTTTAAAATAGTTTTAAATGAATATATGGAGACGCTTTTAGTTCCAGATAATATGGAATTAGCTAAAAAACTAGGTGTCTATTCAGGTGTAACTTATTGGCATTAGACATGTATTAAAAATTGAAATACTTTTTTATTAATTGTGAAAACTAACATACTACACAACTTTGTCCATATGTAAATGAGAAATTAACAACGTGCAAAATCAAACATTTGATTAATTAAATAATGGACTCTGTTCTTAAACAAGCAACATATAATGTTGGAAAGATGTTATTTGAGATTTATAAAGGGGTTCCTGATTCTAAAAAGAAATGGCGTTTTCTCTCTTCGTGTGATTGTATTACAATTGACATAGTCCATGAAAATTTAGATTGTCCATGGCATTGGAAAGTTATTTCAGAATCAAAAAATATAACAGATGAATATATTGATCAACATCCGGAAATGAAATGGAATATTGATTTTCTTGTATTAAATCCCAATATTACTGATGATTTTATTGATAGAAATTCAGACAAGATAAATGTGTGGACATGGGATACTATTTTTGGTTCGAGAAAATTTACAATAAATTTGTTTAACAAATATAGTAAATTTTTAGATTTAGATTTATACAGTGTTTCTTCAAATGAAAACCTTGATTATATGATAGTTGATGAATTAATTCATTTAAATTGGGAGTGGGATTGTTTGTCTGTATATTTAAAAAATGTTGAGATTTTAATTACAAAATATCCAGAAAAACCTTGGGATTGGCGTGCATTGTCTTATAATAAATCTCTTTCTCTCAAATTTATTGAAAATAATTTGCAAATGTTTTGGGATTGGAGAGGTCTTTCTGGAAATCCAGTTATAACAATTGAATTTGTTGAGAGATATCCAGAACATCCTTGGAACAAACTCGGATTGATTGATAATCCGAATCTTACAGTTGAATATGTAAATAAAAATTTCAAAATTGAAGACTTTAAAGATAATTATTTTAGAGAAATTGATGATTGTTGGGAGGGGTATTATTTGTGTGATGCGATTGATATTACAAGATTTGATTATCTCCATCTATATGAATGGGAAAAATATGCATTGGGAAACAATAATGTTACGATCGAATTCTTAAATAAACATAGAGATAGGGAGCATTATTGGAATTGGGGAATTTTATCTAGAAATCCAAATGTTACAATAGAATTTGTAAAGGAAAATTTAGATAAACCTTGGAATTGGAATTCTTTATCTTCAAATAAAAATATTAAAATGGAAGACATTGAGAATAATCTGGATTTTCCTTGGGAATGGGAAAATATTATTTTGAATGAAAATTTGACATTTGAGTTTTTAGAAAAATACAAACATAGGATATATGATGGTCTAACATTTATGTATCCAATGATTCTTAATAGAGAAATATCAGAGAGAATCGACAACGAATATAATAGGTTATGTTTTGAAAGACATAAGAATATGATGATAAATGTATTTTGTGAATTAGAAGAAATTTTATTGAATCCTGAAAACATGTCGATGTCAAAAAATCTTGGTGTATACTCAGATATATCAGCGAATTGGACATAAAAGTATTTGAATAATAAATATTTGTATTTGATATTATATTTTTTTTAACGCATTATATAAATGGCAAAACAAAATAAGGTTCCTAAAAGATATTTACCAGAAGGATTAAGTGATGATGATAAAAAAAAACAAAGTAAACAATTATCTAAATCTAAAAAATTATATAAAAAGGGAAAATACCATACAAGAAAAAAAGTAAAATCATATAAATCAAAGACATCATCACATATTATAAATGCTAAAAAAATATATAATATTAAATCAATTAAACCTTCCAAAAAACTAGCAAAAGCAACTGGATGTAAATTAAAAACATTAAAAGATATCGTTAAAAAAGGAAAAGGTGCATATTATTCATCTGGTTCTAGACCAAATCAAACGGCAACATCATGGGGTATTGCACGTTTAGCAAGTTCAATAACTGGTGGCAAATCATCTATTGTTGATTTTAAACTCATAAAAAATGGATGCAATAAACGTAAGAAAGCATACCAAATGGCTAAAAAAACATATAATAAGAAAAATGGCAAATTAAGAAAAACTGCAAAAACAAGACTTAAAAATTGATTTAATTTATTATTTATATTTACAATATTAAATAATAAAACATGGTTAAAGTGTGTGATAATTCGATCTATAACGGAACAACAACAAACTTTGATGAATATGATTTTGAACTGGATAATTTCCAGAAATATGCGGTTGACGGGTTAAATAATGGAAAACATGTATTAATTACGGCACATACTGGTTCTGGAAAAACACTTCCAGCAGAATATATTATTAATAAATCACATCATGATGGTAAAAAGGTAATTTATACATCACCAATTAAATCTCTATCAAATCAGAAATATTACGAATTTTCGAGAAAGTTCCCTGAAATTTCTTTTGGAGTAATGACAGGAGATATCAAATTTAATCCAGAAGCAGATTGTGTTATTATGACAACAGAAATCTTAAGAAATGCATTATATAATATTAATATGTCTTGTGAGGAGAGAAAATTATTAAATTTCGATATTGATTTTAATGATATTGCATGTGTAATTTTTGATGAGGTCCATTATATTAATGATAAAGATAGAGGTAAAATTTGGGAAGAATCCATTATGAAAATGCCTGAAAATATTCAAATGCTAATGTTATCTGCAACAATCGACAAAGAATTACAATTTGCTGAATGGATTGAATCAATTAAAACAAGAGATGTATGGATTGCATCGACAAATAAACGTGTTATCCCACTGAATCATTATATGTATTACATTACAAATTCTCAATTTGATAAAAAAATCTCATCAATGTCAAAATCAAATACTAATTCAAGTTTAACAACAATCAGGAATATTAATAAAAAATATACAAATCAATTTGTTAGTGTAGACAAACAATATAAAGATCTATATACATTAAATTTGTTTGTTGAAAAAAATAACATTAGACCAGATAAAAAGGATGTAATTCAAAAAGTTGTTCATAAATTGAAAAGAGAGAATCTTTTACCAGCAATTTGTTTTGTATTTTCCCGTAAAAACACAGAGAAATATGCTTCTTATATTGAAGAATGTTTATTTGATGATGAAGAAAAAAACAAGGCTTTTGTAATTGAAGAAGAATGTAAAAAGATTTTGATGAAGTTTCCAAATTATAAGGAATATACATCATTATACGAATTTAATGTGATTGTTAATTTAATGAAAAAGGGAGTATCAATTCACCATTCTGGAATTCTACCAGTATTTAGAGAGATGATTGAAATTATGTTTGAAAAAGGTTTTATTAAGATGTTATTTGCGACCGAAACATTTGCAGTTGGTATTAATATGCCAACAAAAACAGTATTATTTACTAGTTTTTCAAAATTTTCAAATTCCGGTTTTAGAAATATATACTCCCATGAATATACTCAAATGGCAGGTCGTGCTGGTAGGAGAGGTTTGGATAATATTGGATACGTAATACATTTAAATAATATGTTTGAATTTCCAGACATCCATACATATAATTCTATTTTGTCTGGAAAACCCCAAACATTAAAATCAAAATTAGTAATTGAACCTCAACTTGTTCTTAAATTACTTTCAACAAGTGTATCAAGGGAATACATTGATAAAAGCATGAACCAGACTCAAAAAAGAGACATGATTGACAATATCAAAGAGACAATTAATGTATTAGAAAGAGAGAACGACCAAATTGAAAAATCATTTAAAACACATAATGTAGATAAGAATATTATCAAAAAATATATTGAAAAATCAGATGCTATGAGGCATATTAAACCAAAGAAAAAACGTCAAGCTGAACGTGAATTAGCAAATATTAAGATGTCAATTCAATCCAAAACATTTGATAGAGATATTGAATCATATAAAAAATTGCTATCAAACGAAGAAGAAATTAATAATAAAAATAAGACAATTAATAACATATATTCTGAAAATATTCAAGATTATGACATTATGTTTAAAATACTTTTTGATAACGATTTTGTTGATAACAATAATTGTCTTACACAAAAAGGTGTAATCGCATCAAAACTAAATGAACTTAATAATATGGTATTTTCAGAGATAATTACAAAGGGATATTTGGAAAATATGACACATCGTGAATTTATTACATTTATCTCTCTATTTGTTCATTTCAGAACAGATAAAGAATCTTATATTTCAATTGAAAATTTGGATTTATCTGATAATTTTAAGGATTGTTTAAATAACGCAAAGACATATATGGATAAATATTCTGAACTTTTGATTGCTAATAATATTAATTATCCGGAAGATGAGTATACATTATGCAATTGTATGTATGATCTAATTTTGAGATGGTGTGATGTAGAAAATGAAACAGAGGCGATAACAATTATAAATGAATGTAATATGAGGGGTGTGTTTATTGGTGAATTTGTTAAATGTCTATTAAAAATTGTGAATATATCGAATGAATTAAATTCATTGAGTAAGACAATTGCAAATATTAAATTGCAAGATTTAACAAACAATATTGAAGAAAAAATATTGAAATTTGTCGCAACAAATCAATCATTATATGTATAATAATATTATTCAATTAGATTCATTTTAATTTTTTGTTTAAAAGTATTTTCATTTTTGAAAAGATACAGTTGAAATTTCCGGGTTTCGAAATGACCAATGTCACATGAACCAGTATATTTACTAATCATGTTTAATTCGGGAATATAGACAACATATTGGAATAAACCATCTTGTCTATCGATTTTATCAAAACAATATCCAGTATAATATTCTAATAGCATATTTGGGTCATTGTAACATTTATTTAGAAGGTCACAGTTATTTTGTAATTTACGGATTGCTCTCATAGATGTATTGATATAATCCATTGAAGAATCCGATGTCCATCTATTGTAAAAATCATTTGCTTCTTTTTTATTAATATATTCAAAGTTTGTGAATGAATCAGATATAAGCATAATATTCAAAATATCAACTAATCGTCTAATTGGTGATGTAATATGAACATATGCATCCAGATTTAAAATTTCATGTTCGCCATAATCTTCAAATTTAAGGTATTGACCTCCTGTGCTATTCCAACCTTTAATAAATTTCTCAACATTTTTAGGTAGATTTTGTGGAGTTTTATAATCTGCTTTTAATTTAATTGTTCTAAATATACCTGTTTGAAATGATTTGAGTTTTTGTGCTGAAATATAATTCATTAATACCATTAAATATGCGATAACATCGTGGCTGTCTGATATTAGATCGCAATATTTATATCTAGTATAGTGGTTCATTTCACTAATTAGATTAAGTGTTTGTGTATAAATCCTATCATTATATAATGCTTCTGTATCATTATAATCATAATTTTTATTTACACAAATAGTGCAATTAGAGAAGTTGCTATTGATAATCTTGTATTCATCATTAATAAATATATCAAGGGCGAATGCAAATCTGGTTTTATTTTCCTGTAAACTACATAAATTATCAGATAATAGACTAGGTAACATTGGTCGTTTCCTATCAGGTAGATATATAGTGGATATTCTCTCTGTTAATGAAGACCATAGATTCATAGAATCAAGCCAGATTGGGACATTAGCAATGTAAATGCTTAGTTGGTAACATTCAATATTATCAAATTTAGTTCGTTTAATGCCAAAACCATCATCAAAATCCTTACTTGTTTTTGGATCAATACAAATAACATCCCATTTTCTTCTGTCTTGAATATTATAATTTGGACAAGTAATAATTTTATTGATATGTTTATCAATATTTGTAGTTTTAAGAAATTCATGTGTTTTTTGATTTAGTTTTTGGATAGATGCATATAGACTCATGCAATAAAGCATATATTCGTAAAAATTTTCAAGAATTCCAACATCACCAATTGTAGTTACAATAGAACCATATGGGTGTTTATAATCCCAATTGTCAAACTTAATAACAACATATTTGCTATTTTGTTTTTTTGAGAAAGTTGATTTTTTGAATCTATAAGGAACAATAAAGTCAGGTAAGCGACAATCATCAGGACTAGCTTTAAACAGATATTTATTGCCAATTTTACCATAAAGTTTTTTAAATGATAAAATGGCGGGTATAACAGGTAATGTTCTATTACAAGAACTTATAATTTCAACAAATTTAAGGTTTTCATTTATTCGAAAAATGTCCTGGTTAAATAATTTATCTCTGATTGGACATACATCAATAATAGATTTATCTGCTTTTGTTAAGTCATTTACATAAAATAAATCCCAAGAATCAAAACTATAATCCCTATTTTCACATTTAAATTTAAGGAGCATATTGATATTGTGTTGTGTTGTCTTTTATTAAATTATATTCGAAAAGTTCAATTTTAAAAATTACGTATGTATTATATTGTGTTTTTATCTTTATATACATTTTTAGAATTAAGTTTAATATTCTGGTTTTGTAAAAAATACATTATTAACTCTGGTGTTATTGCTAATGTATTCATGTAAGTTCTATAATTTAAACATAACAATGATGATATATTATCAAACTTTATTGAATAATACCAATATGTAGGGATATATACTACATCTCCTTTATTCATAACTATATCTGACGTTTGGACTTTTTCAAAATCTTTTTTATACTTATCTTGTATATCCCATACATTTATTGGTGAACTAAACTCAAAATCTAAATAATTTTGTTCTTTGTCCATATATCTCTCATAATTTGGATTTATAACTCTTATTGTTACACTATTATCTAGACACATTATATAATTTCTATAGTTTAAATTGTATCTTAATTTAGTAATTGAATTTTTACTTCCTAATAATAAATCATAATTACATAAAGATACCATTGGAGGTCTAAGGAACATATCTGAATTCTTTATTTTATTCTTTATTGTTGTTTCATCTAGAAATGAGCTATTATTATCTGAAATAAACCCCTTATCATTTTCATATTCCATTTTTAATATATTTAATGCTTCATCAAATTTAAATGGAACTTTATCGTTATATTTTATTGTATTGTCTTTTTCTCTCTCATAATTTTGTAAATTTATTTGGAATCCATTATATTTTGTGTTTAGATATTCTATATTTAATTCACTCATTATAGGTGTTTCTAATGTAAATATAACTGGTTGTTTTAACCCACATATTTCCTCTAAATTGGTTTTTGTAGGATTTACTATGCTATAAACTTCTAAATCTTCGCTTATTTTTAAATGATGAAATATATGCAAATATAAGAATAAAACAACTATAAAAATAAATATTAAGAGAGAATAATTCATAATACATTTATCAAATAGAATATATATGTTTATTTAACACACATTATTTAACATAATGTTTATTCATATATTTTTGTAAATTAAAATAATTTAATGTTTCTCCTTTCTTGATATTCAATAATTCAATTAATTTTTCATTTGGTATTATCTCTCTTCTGTTATTTGGGTTTTGTAAATTATGTTGTTTAATATATTTATTTATGAACTTTGTTATATCAGTTCTAGCATATTCATAATTATTAGAAAGTCCTAGAAATTCTCTTAATTCATCTGATATTTTTGTTGGTTTCGCAAATCCACTCGGTTTTTTATTTCCTCCTTTTTTCTTCTTAATTTCTCTTGAAAGTATTTTAATATTTTTATTAGAATGTTTTTCCAAAGTTTTTATTTCTTTTTGTAGTGTTGTTAATGTTTCCTTTAGACTACTAATTGTATGTATTATGCTTGTAAAATCTAATGTATTAATAGAATCCATTACAGTATACCCATATTATTCAAATACTTAAATAACGAAAATCTCATATTATGATTTTTTTAAGATTTCTAGATTGGTTAGAAGATTTAATATTTTATGTTGATATTTATCCCCATATATATCTACTATTTTTCTTGTTATCACATTGGCTTGTTCCTGTTTTGTTTCATTATCTAACCAATCCCGGTTCATTAGTTTCCATTCTTTTAATACATTACATTGTTGATCTGTTATTTTCTTTAATGCTGTTATTATTTTATCATTTTCAGGATCTTTCATCCATTTATCATGGTCTTTAACATAAAAATTTCCACGTTTCTTATCACTACAGTGTATAGGTCTTTCAGTCTCATTCATTTCTTTTAATCCCTTAACAAATGTGTTTTCAAATACTTTTACTAGACCATGTTCTTTCATATATAATAAATCATCGAATGTTACTTTTATTTGTTGAACATAATCACTAAGATTCATTGCATTTTTACATTCATTATTTAAATATGCTTTAATGCTAAAATGATTATTATTTTGTTGTATTATCATTGGTTTTTGTTGTTTTGATACTTCTATTAATTTATCTTGGATGCTTCTATTTTCATCTATTAGCGTTTTTACTAATGAAACTAAATCATATATATTACTATTTGTATCTAAATCTATCACCTTGTCTTTATCATTTTTATCATTATAGTTGCATTTAAGTTTATGTCTAGATAAACCACTTTTATATTTGTATTTATTACCACAACTACATTCATATTTCTGTGCATTCTTCTCATCTTTATATTTTTTTAGTTTTTCAGGATTATGTTTATATTTATCATAAAACTCCATATCCAAGTGTTTTATGGTGGAACAATGTTTTAAATAATCACTCTTTCTTTTGCATGAATAATCGCATAAATTACATTTAAATGGCTTATTATCTTCTATCGTCATTAATTAACTATATATATTTGTTTTTATATTATTTTGGTGTTGCGACTTTTTTGTTATCATTCTGTTATCATTTGTCGCAACCGGATATTATGGTTTAAATATCGTTTATTTTTATATTTAAAATATTACCACAAAGAGTTATTAATTAACATGTGTTATTCAATATGTGTTTTTCAGTCTTGCGACAAATGATAACAGAATGATAACAAAAAAGTCGTACATAAATGTCCATTTTTAGTTATGGTAACAAATTTGATGAGTTATTGAAAATTTTATGGTAAGGTCAGTCACAAATGTATGTTTTTTCGGATTTTATTCTGGGATTTTCAAAAATGGACAAAAAAATGTCCAAAAATGGATTTTCCAAAAAACTATTCGGATTTTTTTATATTTTCAACTATGATTCTTTATATTCAATAAATATAAAATATATTGTATAATATGGACTTAAAGAAGGATGTACGACTTTTTCGTTATCATTCTGTTATCATTTGTCGCAACTTATCAAAATGGTGTGTTTTTGCCATATTTATATACACATAATATATACATAATGGTTTATATTATTTACAATACTCTCAATATGTGTTTTTTCAGTCTTGCGACAAATGATAACAGAATGATAACGAAAAAGTCGTACTAAAAAGGTGATTTTTAGTTATGGTAACAAATCTAATGAATTGTTGTAAAGTTTATGGTAAGGTCAGTCACAAACGCACGTTTTTTCAGGTTTTATTCTGGGATTTTCAAAAATGGACAAAAAAATGTCCAAAAATGGATTTTCCAAAAAACTATTCGGATTTTTTTTCATATTTTCTAATTCGATTCTTTATATCCAAAAACCACAATATATATTATTTAAAACTAACTTAAAGAGTATTATATTTTAATACACTGTAAAAATAATATAGTAATATATTATATGAGCGACCTTTCACCATCTAAAATAAATAGTGTTATTAAAAAACTAACACATTTAAAAAAAACAAAAGATACAACTTCTGCGGCTTCAGCATCTTCATCACATACAGATATACCAATCGCTATATTTATGTGTGGTCCAACTGCAAGTGGTAAAAGCACTATAAAACAATATATAGCAAAAGGTAATAAATTAGACAGTTATGTCAATCTAGATCAAGATGAAGTTAGTAAGATATTTAAAGACAAAACAAGAGATTTTGTTAGAAAAACCACATTACATACATTATTTCCAAAAATAATAGATATGAATAAAAATATAATAGTTGATAGGACATGTAGAGATGTAACGGATACCATAATAGCAATGAATTATGCAAAAAATATGGGGTATTATATAATTTTGGCATTTTCATATGTTGATAAAGATGTAGGTTTAGAGAGATTGATTAAAAGAAATAAGAAAGGGAGGGTTGTTCCAACAGACATTTATGAAAATATTTATGATGATTATGAAAATAGAATTATTAAAAGATACTTTATTGAGAGAGAGATTCCATACGATGAAATTGTTTTATTTGATAACAATGGAAAGCAAGTAAAACAAATAATGTATAAGAAGAAGGATAAATTGAGAATTTCAAAAGACAAAGATGATTTTCTATTTTATGGAACAACATTGAGAGATATAGCATATGGATTAAATAATAAAAAAACTAGAAGAAAAACGAAAAAAGGTGGTAAAAATACAAAAAAATATAAAAGAAAATATAATAAATCTAGATCACGTAAACGTTTTAATTAAATGTCAAATTCTGGAATGGAATATCTCTCATCACAAGAATCATATTCGTATTTTGCAATAATATTAGGGTTTCGTTTTCCATTAATAATATCGTTTGGATCATAAACATTATTATTATCGTCAATATAATAGATAATACCCTTAATGTCCTGTTGTTTGACAGAAATAGTTTTTGTTTTAATAGTTTGTTCTTGTGATTCGCTTGTAACAACCCCATGTGGTTGTCCTTTAATATGAGTTCCACAAAATGTAGCCTCATCTTTTCTTCGTCTAGAACACTGTTGTCCGTTTGCCCGTCTTGCAAGACATCTATCATAAAATGGAACAATATTCTTAACACGTTTTCTCTTTGTAAAATCCTCTTTTGTCAATTCAAGTTCAGTAAAGTTATCGAGGTGGTTCTTAATAATAATTTGTGTATTCTTATCACATTCTTGTTTGATAATTTTAAAAATATTATCTTTTAAATTATCAATATGTTCCTGCACTTTTGTCGAAATTCGTTTTTCCATAATAATTCTTTATATTGTTTATATAATTATATTTTTACATCAATTTTAATATATAAACTCCAAAACTACTTAAAGGAATGCACTACCAACATTATTCGGTAAAATTATATATGCTATTAACAACGCATTTAACCAAATTAAATATACGGTAAATGTGCTTAATTTTATACCCATTACATTCAATATTAATGGAGCAACAACATCAATTAAGAAAAAGGCTACTAATATAATAATTGGTTTCTTATAATTATTGAAATCAATCATATTAATATATACAGACAATATTAAATTTATTGTAATAGTTTCTTTGGGGTAAAATTACACTGTTTACTAGAATGTTTATGTTGATAGAAAAATAATCCACATTTAATACACTTATATTCATCTTTATTCAAAAAAAAACGATGTGTTAAATTCATATGTTCATGATATTCTTTCCCGCATATACAACAACAATCTTTTTTAATTGTTACTGGTTCATCTATATCGTCTTTATTCCCTAATAAATGTGAATAGTTTTTATTTAACGCTATCTTTTTATGCATTACACGACTTGATAACACCATGTCTTCAGAATCATCACTATCACTATCACTAAACTCAATACTATAATCATAAGTATCATCTTTATCAAAAGAATTTAAAAATACATCCATATATATTATACATACGTATTTTTTAAACTATATTGTAATATTCATACTCCGGCTCCCATTTATATTTATTATTATCTTTATCATAATATAAGGTCTTCTTATCCAATTCATGATAACTTAATATCTCTTGTTGTTGGAATGTTTTCGTGATAAATTCTGGATTTTTCATAAAATACCCACCACTGGACAATCTAACTCTACCTAGATATGCGCTATCATATTCTTCAGCCCATTTACCATCATGGTCATGTAATTTTAATGTTGAATCTTCATATGGTTTATCTCTTGGATTTTCTGATATTCTTGTGTAATATCTCTCACTATAATCTAAAACATCATTTGGTTGATTTAAGAATGCTTTCATTTTTCCCAAAAACAACGCAAATCTAACAATTCCACCACGTTTATATAATCCATGACTATCTGAAATAGTAATACCTTTATATTTTCTCTCTTTATAAGTTGATGACCACCCGGCATATCTTACTGATTTTCTAAATGTACCAAAATAATAGTAATTACCCATCATGGGATATAATGTTGAAGATTTTAAACCGAAACCTACTATTAATGGTAATAAATCATAATATGTCCCATGAAAACCAACACCTGGAATCTCTATTTGTTCGCTTGTCTCTCTATTATATAAATACATTAATGATGGATTATTTAAAAATAAATTATAAACTATGCTTGAAACATCAAAATTCAATATTTTTTTGTAATTTACCAATTCATCTATTAAAGCCCACCAAAATAGATTTTTTCTTAATAGTTTTTTTGTAGCAAGTGGTTCTTTTTTTGAATCATATTCATATACCATATAAATAATATTCCTTGATTTGTCATGTATATACCCTTTTGGTTCGTTTCTAACGGCCTCTCTTTGTTTCACATTAAATATCTTTGTTATTAATTTTTTTGATTGTTTAATTATAGATTCACCCTTATAACTTTCGTATGGAAATACTATTTTTTCACTAGACCTATCAGAACTTTTTCCTAATTTAAATGTATAATATAACAAATAAGGTTTCATAGCATCATACATAATTGTATAACAAACATTATAAATATATAATTTATTTTTGGACTCTCTAGCAATTGTATCTAATCTCTCGAAAGATGTTTGTAATTCTGGGAAAAAATCTATATCTTCATCTAAAAAAGTTTTTTCTTGTTTAATCTCCGGAATAAATATTTTATCACTAATTTCTTGTATCTTTCTATCTGCAATCTCTCGAACCCCCTTATTTTTTTTTTCCTTTTTATCACTTTGTTCTTTACTATCTATATCTACTGATTTTCTTCTATTTACTCTGAAAACAGGTTCTGGTGTTGATTTGTTTATAGATGGTGGTTTAGAACTCTTTGATTCGAGTTCTGATTTTTTTCGTGATACTCTAAAAACAGGTTCTGATATTGATTCTTGTGTGGTTTCAACCTTAGGTTTTTTTGTTAAAACAATTCTTCTTTTAGTTTCAGGTTTAGATTTTATCAATGGTTTTTTTGGTTCAGTCACAGGTTCAATAACAGGTTCAATAACAGGTTCAATAACAGGTTCAATAACATGTTCAATAACAGGTTCAGTCACAGCTTCAGTCACAGGTTCAGTCACAGCTTCAGTCACAGTATGTTTTTTAACTTTATTTTTTCTAATCACTATTTTAGGTTTTTTTATTCGTTTGGTTTGTTCTTCATCTTTAGTTTCTGATATATTTTTAACCAAATCACGCACCCCTTCTCTTTCTAATTTTTTTTGTTTAAGTATTTTAATTTTTTCCCTTAAAATACTTTTATTTTTATTGTATGGATCCATATACCTATACTATACAATAATACTTTTAAATTTTAATTTATCTTTCTTCTAATACTTTCTTTAACCTTTTCTTCTCTCGATGACAACAAAAACTCAGTAACTTTCTTACACTCACCTGGTTTATCTTTATAAAATGTTTGTAATGAATTTAATAACTGTTTTTTGCTAAGTGTTCCTTTAACTTTGTTTTTTGTATAAATTAACTTACCATCATTGACATCAAAACAATCTATTTCATTTGTTTTCATCACATCAACCAAATTTGCCGTTAATTCCTTTTTCTTCTCTCTTCTCTCTTTTGCTGCCTTTTGTAATTCTTTCAATTCATTATCCAACTTAATCCATTCCTTTATATTTTCAATTAATTCACCCTTGTCCATTACTACAATATATATTTAATTACTATTTAAATTACTTTTCTCATCAATTAGTTCTTTTAGTTCTTTTATTTTATTTATATTATTCTCTCTTTGAATCTTAATTTGTTTAATTTGTTTTTTACTTTCAATATCCATATGTCTAAAACATGTTTGATTTAAACCAACAGTTCTATATTTACAATTTTCATGAATACAAATCCCAACATTACGTTTAACATATTTGTATAAATCTTTATTTTTATTTTTTAAATCTATTATATCCTTCTCAATAGTGATAATATTTGGGTCTTTACATACCATATTATTATAGATTTTGTTAGTATGTTGAATACACATGTTACCATAACATTTTTTACCACATTTTAACCCATTTTTTTTACCACTTTTAAATATATAACTGCATGAGGAATTTGTCATTGTATACTTAACTGGTCTATTAACATATAATACAGAATCGAAATCTTTATTTGGTGGCAATAAACTAGATTGGATTGATCTACAATAAGGACATTTAATTTCGTGTTTTTTTAAGGTTTGTGTTTCTAGTTTATTTGAATTACATTTTTGACTAATCACCTCTAAATATATGGGTTTATAATTAAATTTATGTCCACAATCAAGCTCAATATGATTATTATCTAAGTCTTCATATGTAATCAAACATTTAAGGTCTTGATTTACATCATCGTCTTCATTTAAAGATTTGTATAGATTTTCATAAAAATTATTACTCATATAAATACTATTTACAAATAATCTTTATATAAATATAATATAATAATGGCAAAAACTTGGGGAACACCAACATGGTATTTTTTTCATTCTTTAGCTGAGAATGTAGATAAAGATTTCTATAAAAACAACTCAGAAACAATCAAAAAATATATTATAAATATTTGTTCAAATTTACCTTGTCATGAATGCACAAAACATGCAAAATCATATTTAAATAAGCATTTGAAAAATAGAAGAATAACAAACAAAGAAGAATTAAAAAAGTTTTTATTTGATTTCCACAATGAAGTAAATGTAAGATTAAAAAAACCTAGATTTGAAGATATTGATTATTATAAGAATTCTAACTTGTTAAATATCTATAAAAATTTTAAATATTTCTATACAAAAAATAATTCACTTGAAAGAGGTTTTTCTGATTCCTTAAGTAGAAGAAATCTAATATCTAATCTTGATGATTATTTTAAGAATAATTCAAATTATTTTAAATGGCATGCTTGAAGGTATTTTTTCGGAAGTTATAAAGATTTAAGTATTTGACCATTTTTATATACTACACATTTAAAATTTTGTTTTGATGGTTTACTACATGAAACGTTATTACTTGATTTTCCTCCAAAAAATACTAATTCATTATTTGTATAATATAATGCAAGTCCAGACAATGTTCCTATTAATGTTCCAGTTACTATACTAGTTACTATTCCCATCATATTAACACAACCATAACTTAATTTAGTTACAGTATCCCCAACTAATACAAATAAGATTAGAGAGAGAAAATAATAATTTGTTTCATGAGATAAAATCATTGGCATTACACAATAAAACAATGTAAATGTTATAAAATATGTTGATATATTTGGTCTATAATATTCATCATCCATAAATGTAAAAACACTACATAATGGATTTAATGATGGTGTAGATGAAGTATTAAATTTTAATAAAAAAACAACAATCCCCATTGTAAATAATAATGAACCTAAATATAATAATGGTTTTAATGGTTCAGAATTAATAAAACCAAGAAATATAAACGTGAAACCGAGTAAAAAAGGAGAGATATACGAAATAAAAAGGAATAGATTTTTACTTGATAGTGTAATACCCATTTGATTATATATATACTCATAAAATATTTATTTATTCAAATACTAATTCCAGAACCTCATCAATATGAGATACTTTATGAAACACAATATCATCAAAAATATTTTGTTTTTCACCATATTCCTCCATTAATTTATCGAAATCTGACTTATTATCATCTGGAAATATAAATTCTTTAACACCAGCTTTAATACCACCTAATATTTTTTGACTTAAACCTCCAATCTCAGTAACATTTCCTTGTAAATTAATTTCACCAGTAATTGCAATATTATTTTTTATTTTCATATTGTTTAATAGACTATATATGGTAACAGTAATTGCAGTTCCAGCAGAAGGACCATCTTTGGGAACTGATCCATCAGGACAATGTATATGAATTCCTTTCTCATTGAATTCGTTCATGTTTATTTGTTTATTTCTCTCTTTACTTAAACTACATGCAAGTGTTTTGGCTACTTCCATACTCTCTTTCATTACATCTCCTTGCATACCAGTTAATTTTAAACTCAAAAAATTCTTTGCTGGGTAAAATCTCGATTGAATTGGAGTAATCCCCCCTTGACCGAGAGCATTTGCCCATAATCCATTTATTATTCCTATCTCACTATAATCATGTATTTTCTTGTCTTTTACCATTTGTCTATCTTTTAGATACTTATTTTGCAATACATCTTTAGTTAAACTAATCTTATCTATATTTGTATTATCTAGTAATTCCAAGTTAATCTCGCTCATTATTTCAAATAATATCTCTTTAAGTTTTCTAACACCAGATTCACATGTATATGTTTCAATAATGAATTCGATCACTTCATCACTCATATGAACATCATCTATTAGATTAATTTTTTCATATATTTCTGGTAGAAGGTGTTTTTTTACAATAATAATTTTATCATCAAGTGATAAACTATTAAATTTAACTCTATGTATTCTATCCAATAAAATTCGGTCAATTTGATTTACATCATTATAGGAAAATACAAATAAAACTTTCGATAAATCAATATCAATCCCATTAAAATACTTATCATGAAAAGCATTGTTTTGTGTAGAATCAACCAGATGTGTTAATATTCCAATAATTTCTTTTCCATGTTCTGTTCTTGAAATCTTATCTAATTCGTCAATAAATATAATTGGATTCATACACTTACATTCCATTAATATATCAACAATTCTACCCCACGTCGAACCTACATATGTATAATTATGACCTTCCAGTGTGCTACTATTTGATGAACCACCAATCGCAATAAACCCAAATGGTCTTGATTTTCCGTTTTCATCTATTAGACATTTTGCCAATCCTTGTTTAGCAATTGATGTTTTTCCAATTCCAGGCGGTCCTTCAAATCCAAAACAATGTCCTTTTTGACTACCAGTTATCCACTGACCAATAATACGTTCTATTTGTCTCTTAGCTGATTGATGTCCATGTATAGCATTATCAAGTGTTTGTTTAACATTTTTCATCTCTAATTTCACAGAATTCCATTTATTTGTAAGTGTATCAATTGATTGTTTGATATTAAATACATTAAAATCAAAATCAGTCGACAAACTATATAGATATTTCTTTTTTTGAGAGAGGTCTAAAATGTTATAAAACTTGAAAATGTCTGAAATAAGAATTTGTTTTGTTTTATTTGAATGTGTTAATTTATTTTTTTGGATACCATATAAACAATTAAATTCATTTGTTCTAATAATTATATCCACAATCTTTGGTTTAGTTTTTCTAGATAAGTAATCTGATAAATCTTGTGAGATATCATGCAATTTTATATCAACATAGTTATTATTTAATTTGTCTAATATTTGTTTTGTCTCTAATGTTGTATATGATGTTTTTTTATTAATACCAATCATATCATATAAGTCATTGCTATCAATCAAATTTTTAATATTTCTATTTGTGTTTTTAATTATATTTAATATGGGTTCTTGTTTATATATTCCAAATGGTATTTTTAATAGGCCTTCCAAATATTGACGTGCTTTTGTTCCAGATTCTTCCGATTTAGTCTTGACCTCTTTAAGCTTTGTCATAGCCTTTTCTTTAATAGATTGATTTGTATTCATAAGACAAATACGTTGTTCAATGGGTATCTTTTCAATGTCAATATTCATAATTTTTTTTGTATATTCTATGCTATCTTTAGTTGCAGTTCTAAATAAATTTTTAATTCTCCATGTAAATGATTGATAAAGTGTATCTTGAATATTTTTATATATATCAGACGAGAGTAAATCATATAATATGAATGCCAAATATGAATATTCAGGATTAAATACATTAATTATAAGTTGTATAAGTGTTATTCTTTTATGATATAGAGAGCCTAACATAAAGCCTTGTATTGTTTTTTCGGTAGCATCATTTTTAATGAAATATGATTGATTAATAAATCCGGAATAGCGATTATATATTTCACTATTATTATACATACATAACTCATTAAGCAATAAACTATCTATAAAAATATTGAATGAATTAGCATTAAAAATACCGTCATTGGGTTTATTAAGATGTATATTGTTGATTCTCTCTATAATATAAGTATTCTGTATATATCGTGATGATATATTTTTTGCGAGACAAGTAATAATTAAACATTTTTGTTCAGTTGGATGTCTAATAATAGTTCTATATCCATAAGTTTTAAGATCAAAAGATGCGAAATTCTCAGATATGTCAAAACAATCAAATGTATTTCCAATATGTGTTAATTCTTTGTTACTTAGACAAGTCGATTGTTGCTCATCTTTATTATAGCTCTTATATGAATCTGAATGGTTAGACTCAACATCCAACATTTCAAATTTACATACATTAGAATATGAATTTAGCAACAGGAATTTTTCGAATAGTATATTGTTATTAGAGAGATCAGTTAAATATTGTTTTCCGAATACAACAGACAAAACATATTCTAATTTATATGTTCCATATATTTTAAAAACATCATATATCATATCATTAATATGTTGTAGTTTTTCGGTAATTTCATCTTTATCTGAGTTAATATCAATGTCATCTAATAAAATTTGTATAGAATTAATTTGATGTAGACATGAACTATATGAACTATTAGAGAGAATATTGTTTTTATTAAGATAATTTGCATTAATCTCTGTTTCATTCAATAAATATTTGAAATAACCCCTTTTTTCACTGACAACCTTTTTGAAATGTTGAGATTGACAATTCATTTATATATATTAGTATAAAATATCTAAATACAATTAATATATTTAATATAACAGATATAAAATGGGCATTCCAAGTTATTTTAAATATATTATTACAAATTACAATAGTATTTTTAAAAAAAACAAGCATATTAAAATAATTCATAACTTATTTATTGATAGTAATTCTATTGTATATGATAGTATAAGAGAATTAGATATAACAAAATATAAAATAGATGAAATAGAAAGATATGAAGCAGATTTAATCAGAAAAGTATTTGAAAAAATGAAGTTTTATATTGATGTTATTAATCCAAAAAAAATGGTATATATTGCTTTTGATGGTGTTGTACCTTATGCAAAAATGGAACAACAAAGACAACGGAGATACAAATCTTGGGTTTTGAAAAATAAAGAGAATGAATTAGAGAGAATGTTTATCAACAATGATGATAGCGATAGAAATATTAAAGATGTATTTTCATGGGACCAAACAGCAATTACACCCGGAACAGAATTTATGCGGAAATTGAATAGTTATATTTCTAATAAAATTGCGGAAATTGAAAACAAAACTACATTGAGGATATTATTTAGTGGTTCTGATGAAATAGGTGAAGGAGAACATAAATTATTCGAATATATACGAAAAAATAATTTAAAACAAGAAATTTCTTGTGTATATGGATTAGATTCTGATTTATTGATGCTCTCTTTAAATCATTTGAAATTTAGCAAAAATATTATATTAACAAGAGAGAAACAAGATTTTAATGATGAACTTAATGATATTTATGATAACAATGAATTAATGTTTTTAGATATAACTGAAATGAGACATAACATAATTTGCAATATGTCCAATAATACTAATAAAAATTATAAAAATAGAGATAATATAATTGATGATTATGTATTGATATCGTTTCTTTTAGGAAATGATTTTATGCCACATTTTCCAGCATTAAATATTAGAATTGATGGAATTGACATATTATTTAATCATTATAAAAAATGTTTTAAGAATGGACAAACCATTATTAATAATGGAAAAATTAATTGGAAACGATTTAAATCATTAATTAAGAGTTTATCTGAAACCGAAAAGGATTCTATTATTTCAAATACAGAAAAAATGATTGAGGAAAGAAATCAAATATGTAAAAAACACAAATTCAAAAAAATCCCTTATAATTCTTCAATAGACGATATCAATAAACATATAAAACAACAATTATATAATTTAAATTTGGAACCTACAATGAATAGAGATTTAGAAATATTTATTTGTCCATCAACAATTTTTTCTGATAATAACTGGGTTGACAGATATTATGATACACTATTTAAATTTGATTATAAAGAAGAGAATATTAAGGAAGTTTGTAAAAATTATTTAGAAGGAATTGAATGGTGTTTTACATATTATACAGATGGTTGTAAAGATTATAAATGGAGATATAATTTTCATTATCCACCTTTATTGTATGATTTGATTAAATATATACCAATTTACAATTGTAATATGTTAGAGAGTAATGAAAAATATGAATTAACAAATTATAATGATTATAAAAAACATATTACACCATTATCTCTACTATGTTATGTCATTCCAAAATCATCATTTCATCTATTATCACCAGAACTCAGAAAAAGCATTTTAATAAAATATGGTCACAATTATGAAAATGGACATACAATTGAATATACATATTGTAAATATTTATGGGAAGGACACGTAGAATTCCCATACATCAATTTAGATGAATTCATTATTTATGTTAAAAACAAAAAATAATATTAAAGTCATATAATTAAAAATAATGGGATCTATAATTTATCTAAAAAATGGAGATGGAAAAATAGAGTTAAAGAATAGACACGAATTAAAGACGTTTCTCTCTAATAGTGAAAATAAAAATAAGAATATTCTTATAAAAATATCGGCTACTTGGTGTAATCCATGTAAAATATTAGACAACAATTTATATAAATTAATACATGATGTATTGGAGTTTAAAGATGGTGAAACACAAATATACAGGAATATTAGAGAGAAAAAACAAATTATAATTATTGATATAGATTGTGATAAATACGGAGATATAGATTCATTTTTGAAAATAAAGAGATTACCAACTATAATTGCTTATTATAACGGAGAGAGAAGAAATGTTTTGGATTCACCAAAACATAGTGATCTAGAAAAATTTATGTCAAAATTGGATTAAAAAAACATCAAATATATATAGATGGATAACCTAGATTTTGATATTGATAATTATGATTTAGATGATTTACTTAATTTATATAATTTAAGGGTTAATTTTGATGAATCTGACCTTAAAAATGCGTATAAAAAGACATTAATGACACATCCAGATAAGTCTGGTTTAGATAAAAAATATTTTCTTTTTTTTTGTAAAGCATATAAATTATTAAAATACTTATTTAATTTCAAAAATACAAAATTACAAAGTGAAACAGATGATTATGAAGAAATAAAAAAAAATACAATAAAAAAAACTCCTACGCAACTAAGAAAATTATTAAAAAGAGATGACTTTAATGAAGTATTTAATAAATTATTTGAACAAACAAAAATATATGATGAAGAACAAGACAATGGTTATAAAGAATGGATAGATGCTAATCCAGTAAGAGATGTTAATACAAATATACAAAATAGCACATCATTAAATGAATATATAACTAATGCAAAGAGAGAAGCAAAAGAATTAGTATCATATAATGGTGTTAAAGAAATTGATAGTTCAATACAATGTGGAAATAATAGTAATTTAATGAGAGAAAAACAAAAATATTATGAAAGTGGTTTATTTAGTAAGATGCCATATGATGATTATAAACGCGCACATACTGAAACCGTAGTTCCAGTAACAGATGAAGATTTTAGGAATAGAAAGAATTTTAATAATATTAATGAGATAAAATCACATAGACATATACAAGTGAAAAATATAGATTATAGTGAACAAACAAGAATACTTAAAGAAAAAAAAACAAATGATTTAAAAGAAAGCACGAACATTGCATATAATCTATTTAAACAAATGGAACAAGCGAAGAATAGCAATGCTTTATTTAATGGGAAATTAAACCTTTTAGAGGGATAAATTATATATATTTATTATGATTATATATATATATGATTGAATATTTGTTATCATTTCTTTTTTTAACGGCATTAGGATATATATATGATAAATACCGTAGTAAAATGGATGTATATGATGAAACTGAAAATGAAATACTTATTCGTAAATACTTACTTAATGACACATTTACACCAAATAATAAACCGCCTTTATGGATATATATAAATAAGGAAAAAAACTCTAGAAATTGGTTGTCATTTGGTTCAAGAAGTAGTTATGATTTAAATCAACCATATTTATATGTAACTCTCCGTTCTATTCTTAATAAAAGTAATAATGATTTTAATGTATGTATTATAAACGATAACTCAATTCATAAACTTTTACCAGCGTGGTCAATTGATCTAAATAAATTATCCGAACCTATCAAATCACATTATAGAGATTTGGCAATGGCAAAAATATTATATAATTATGGTGGTTTTGTGGTTCCACCATCTTATTTGGCATTAAATGATCTAAGTCAGATATATTATAGTGGAATACAGGATAAAGGATGTTTTGTGTGTGAAATGCCTTCAAATTCGATATTAACAAGTGTTAAAAATACACAACCATCTATTGAATTTATGGGTTGTATAAAAAAACATAAAGCTGTGAGGGATATATGTAATCATCTTGAGAAAATAAACTCAAAAGATTGCACATTAGAACAAGATTTTGATGGAACAATAGAGAGAAATTTAAATGAACTGATCTTAAATAACCAAATAAATAAAATAAGTGGAAAAACGATAGGAACATTAGATAAATATGATAATCCAATAACAATACATGAATTATTAGGTTCAAGTTATATAGATTTTAATGATAACTTACATGGTATATTTATTCCACAAGATAAAATACTTAAACATAGTAAATATCAATGGTTTGCACGTTTAAATGAAGAACAAATTTATAAAGGAAATACAATAATTGGAAAATATTTATTAACTAGCAATGAATAAATAAAAATCACATCTGGGTTATTGTAATAAGATATTCTTTTGTTGATTTACTAAACATATGTGTAAGTTTACTTTCTATTTTAATACTATAATATTTACAAATTTGTCGAATTATATTAGCAAAACCCTTCATTTTATTCATATTATAAATGTAATGTAATTTAGATTTATGATAATATGGTGTTATTTTATTAGAAAAATATTCAATTAAACCATTATTTAATTTTGCTTTTTTAAAACAATTGTTATCAAAAATATAAGTGGTATTTTTGTCATTATTTTTGTCATTATTTTCAATTCTACACATAGTAGAAAGTATTTCAATTAAAATAGAATAAGGGATTTCATATTTAAATATTTGATGTTTAATTGGACGCATATTTTATATACTAATTTTATTTTCTAATACATTTATTATCTTATTTGTAAATAAGTATAATTCAATCTTATCCTCGTGAATTGTATAAAAATAGGTAATGTATTCACCTATAATTTTAAATATTTCAAATTTACAATTGTTATCAATAGTATCTGTATACTTTACAAATTCAAAAAAATTCTCTAAAATATCATTGACTGAAAATCCATTATTAAAAAAATCAATTAAAATATTAGTTGCTAATTCTATGTTATTCTCTCTTATATATATATAATATTTTTCGAATTTATTATAACTAATATTCGTGCAATTTTGTATAATAAGATTTTTATCAATGTGTTTATCTAACAATATAAGTTTTTGAATATTATTGAATATAACATTCATATTTAAATTACTAATTTGAATAATAGTATTTAAATCATCGTTTGAAATTTTCAGGTTCTCTCTTTGTAATATTTCTTGAAACAAGTTTATAATCTGATTTTTATTGAGTTTATGCAAAATTAGTGATGTTAGACGAGATTGTATATTATCTGATACTTTTTGTATATTTACACATGAACATATAAAATGAACTTTATGTTTAAATTTATCAAATATATTTCGGAGTATTTGTTGATTTTGTTGGTTTAAACCATCAATTTCATCTATAATGATTATTTTTTTCTTATTTTTAATCGAACAACATGTTTGACAAAATGTTTTAATTCTTTGTCTGAATGTATTAATTCCGAGGTCACATAAATTATTTATATTAAATATATTATTTATAGAATCATTATTATTGTTATCACCATAATAAGTATTTAAAATAATAGAAATTAAATTACTTTTTCCGCTACTATGCTCACCAATAAAAATAAAATTAAGGTCATCTAATAAAAAATGTGTTTTAATTAATTGTTTCAAATCATTATCAATAATGAATTCATCTAACGTTTTAGGATAATATTTTTTAATTAAATTCATATATAAAAATAATAAATTAAATATTTAAGTTTATTATAATTTATATTATAATGAGTGATTCAACAAAAAATTATTATGAGATTTTAGAAGTGAATGAAACAGCTTCAAATGATGAAATAAAGAAGAAATTTCGGAAGCTTTCTTTAATACATCATCCAGATAAAGGGGGAGATGTTAATAAATTCAAATTAATAAACGAAGCATATCAAGTTATAGGGGATGATAAAACTAGAAGAGAATATGATAATAAACGTAAATTTGGGGGTAAATTTGATGGATTTCCAGCAGATTTTTTTGATCATATGTTTGGTTCTCAAATGAATGTAAATGTTGGGAAAGGACCATTTGGATTTAATTTTTCAAATCTAGGACCAAATGTGCAAATATTTAGAAATGGACAACGTGTAAATGTGGAAGAAATACAGAAACCACAAAAGATAACACAAACATTAACTATAAATATAGAAGAAGCATATACTGGATGTAGTAAACCAATAGAAGTTGAGAGATGGATAAGAGATGATTCAAACACAAGAAGAATAGAAAAGGAGAGATTATATGTAGATATAATGGCAGGTATAGATGATGGTGAAACTATTATATTAAAAGAGAAAGGAAATATTTATTCTGAAAAAAATAAAGGAGACGTTTGTATATTGATTAGAGTTTTAAATGATACAAAACTTAAGAGAGATGGTTTAAATCTAATTCTAGAAAAAACATTGACTTTAAAAGAGAGTTTATGTGGATTTTCATTTTCATTTAAGCATTTGAATAACAAAGAATACATTATTAATAACGTAAATTCCATAATAAAACCTACATATAAAAAGATGATACAAAATCTAGGGATGAAAAGAGGTGAAAATACAGGAAATTTGTTTATATTATTCACAATTGATTTCCCTGATACTTTAACTGAAAAACAAATTGAAGTATTAAAAGAGACATTATAAACATTTAAATAATATAAATAATATAAATAAAATGGGTTGTAATAACACAAAACACGAAACAATTTATGATGACATTACTATTAATAATGCAGAGAAGTTTATTCCGGATATTCAGTATGGAAAAGTTATTAAAGTATACGATGGTGATACCATAACAGCCGTATGTCCAGTATTTAATTCTAATAATAAAAAACCATATAAATTTAGTATTAGAATAAGAGGGATTGATTGTCCAGAATTAAGAACAAAAAATGTAATAGAAAAAGAAATGGCAGAAAAAGCAAAAATGTTTGTATATGAAAAAGTATTTGAAAAAATTGTATCCATTACAAATGTAACATATGATAAATATGGACGCATTTTGGCAGATGTTATAAAAGATGGGAAAAATATTGGAGAACTACTATGTGAAAAACGCTTAGCAGTGAAATATTTTGGCGGAACAAAGAAAACGCCAAAATGTTGGAAACAATATTATCAAACAGGAAAACTTAACTGATGCGTTTAGTTGGAATATCACTACTTACAACATAAATTGAATTCTCAGTCATAACAATATATTCTGTCTCAACCTTAAAAATCTTTACAATAGGTGATGTGTATTCTTCTGCGTTTCGAACCAAAAGTTTTTCACCATTTTCTCTAGCTCCAATTAAAACCTCTTTATCACATGAATCAGTCCAATAATCTAACATAATAGGTTTATCCTGGACTACCGCAAGTTTTGCACAATGTTGTAAGGTTGAGTCACTTGGTAATCTGTAATTTGTTTCTTGTTCATTCATTTTAATTATAAATTATCTTTAAATTATATCTTTAAATATTAATTTTATTAAATAATAATATATGGATGAGGGATTTGAAATAAAAAACACCAATAACTATAAAGATTATTTAAAAAATAAAAATGTTCTAGATTTTGCATTTGAATATGTGTCATTAATTCATAAATATATAGAATTTTGTGTATACAATCTTGAAAATGAATTACCAAGCAAATTACAAAAAAAAGAAACTATTTTATTTGGTTGTGATGCTATATTAAATATTTTTTTAACATTATTATTATATACAAAAAATGAGACATTGACAATATATAACTGTCAAAAAGCATATTGTTACTATGTTGAATTTATTAATCAAATAAAATATCAAGAAAATGATTTTTTTAAGATTAATGTAAAAGATGCTATATTATTCATATATAAAAAAACGATATATTCAATTGAACCAGAAGTTAAAAAGAGAATAAAAATGAATAATAGAGAGAACGATATATTTATAAGACTAAATACATTTTGTAGATTATATAATTCTATATTTTATAATATTTGTATAATATTGTCTGAAAGTGAATTTAATAAATTAGATGTAATTTCGCATTTCATTAAATATAATACACATATCTTAAATAAGTATTTTAATTATGAGAACTATGAAAAGTTGTTGTTTTTTCTTTATAATAAATTTAATAATAAAGAAATTTATAATTATCAAGATATTAATGAGAGCTTTGTAAATGTTTATAAAGATATTGAAGAATCTTTGAAAAAATTAAAATGTTAATATATGCTAATCCATGTTAATCAATATTAATTTTGTGAATTCTTACTTTTTTTTTAGTAGATTTTTTTTTATCACAGTCACGAATAATCCCATCATTAATTTCTAAATAATTATCTTCCAGAATTTTTTTAATAAAATCATAAATAATATATAGTATATTTTCATCACAATTTCCAACAATAAGAGCACTACCTGTTCTAAAAATCATGAAAGAAATTTCTTTACAATTTCCGTCCCCACAACCACTACCTTTTTTATTACATCTTGTAGTGCATTGACAAATTCCATCCTGGATCTCCTTATTTTTATTAAAATAAAATTTTGATTGAATGCCTGGATAAGAACATGGATCAAACATCGAAATGAGACCATATTTATATTTTAACTTTTCAAATAGTTTTTGTCGATTAATATAATAACCGCATTTAAAGTTTGAATTGATTAATACAGTGTCAATTTTATCATTATCAATATACAATTTTGTATCAAAATGTGGTTGCAACATATCAATTAACATATTAAATGCGATATACATTAATTTATTATCTTGAATTCCAGGAATTTCTAATTTGCCAGTATTAAACACCTTAATATGAACCTCTTTATATTCGTTTTCAAATTTAATTCTAAAAATAAGTGCAAAACAATTATAAAATGCCCCTTTTTTACGTGTTCTATAGCTTACAAAATCCTTTTTACAAGTTCCAACACTTACCTTTTCTACATGTTTATATTTAACTATTGCTTTTGACATTGGATTATCTAAATGTGATATAACAGTTTGTTCACAATTAAATTCTTTCCTAGCTTTATTATTCAATTCATTTGTTTCTTCATGTGATAAACATGTCATTTTAACCTGTTTTTTGATCACACCATTGCTTGGTTTATAATATGGAATAATAGGGATCTTCCAAAATAATTCGGGGATATTTACTGTGGTATTTAAGAACGCAATTTTAGTTTTTGTCGATATATATAGTGGTGAACATACAATTTTAACAGAACTATCAACCGTTTCATTCGTAATATCGTCTTCAAATTTATCACTGTCGTCCAAAAAATTATCCCATTCTTCGTCAATATCAAAAGATTCCATATTGTAGTTATTACTAATTGTTTCTTTAAGTTATTCTTAAATCAATTATTTTTCTATATTAAAGAATGTTTTATTTTAGATAACAAATATAATAATAAAAATTCTGGTTCATTATTCTTGTCATGTAAGACAAATGTAATTATATTAGCAAATGTATCACTATTTTCATTATTTTCATTATTTATATTTTTAAAAACAATGTCTTTATTTTGTATCATATAACAAATTCTTTTAATTATATCTCTCGTTGATGTATTATTCTTAATTGAGAGATCATATAATTCTTTATAAACAACATTACAACTTTTATGTTTTAGTTTGTGTAATACTTTAATATACGTTTTGTTGTCAAGAGTCGATATATTATTCAAATTATATTGGTTAATTTGTAAATAATTAATCATACTTCTAATATCATATTCAAAAAAATCTATTATTCTAATAAGACAATCTTCTTCTATTTCTAAATTTTCGGAATTAATAACACATTCTAGGTAATAATATATCTTATCTCTTGGTAATGTATTAAATCTAAATTGTATGAATATATCTTGTAAAGACTTTTCAATACGTGATATATAATTACAAATTAAACAAAAACAAATATTTTCATCGTAATTGTTTATAATAGTTTTTAATGCTTGTTGTGCTGTTTTGGTCATATAATCAACTTCATCTAAAATAATAAATTTCATGCCTTTATTAAATAATGATTGTGAATTAACAAATGTTTGTATTTGATTTCGTATAATATCAATACCTCTCTCGTCTGATGCATTTAAATGAATTACAAGATCATCACCTCTTTCATCATATTTAGATTTATATTCTTTAATTAGATTAAGAATTGTGGTTGTTTTTCCAGTTCCAGGTGGTCCATAAAATAATATGTTATTCATACAATTTTTATTAATCATGTTTAATAATATAGTTCTATTGTTACTATCCATAATAATATCTTCAAAATTCTCGGGTCTATACTTCTCAACCCATGGTTTAGATTTATATATTACATTCATTAATATACATTACATTTAATATTTAAATATATAATTGAAGTAAAAATATTAATCTAAATTATATGAACAAGTCATTCATCATGAATTCGGATAACAAAACTGGTTATTTGCAACTAATTATTGGTCCAATGTATTCAGGTAAAACAACTGCATTACTTGAACTTAAAAAACAATATACATTTTCAAAAATGAAATGTTGTGTTATTAATTATTCTGAAGATAAACGTTACCATGATACAATGTTATCAACTCATGATAAACGAATGATTGAATGTAATAATACAACATCTTTAGATGAGTTCTTGACCCAGGATGTAATTGATGAATCTGATGTATTTCTTATTAATGAAGGTCAGTTCTTTTCAAATTTAAAAAAACACGTGTTAAATCTAATTGACAATCATAAAAAAACAGTCCATGTATGTGGTCTAGATGGCGATTTCAAAAGGAAACCATTTGGTGAAATTGTTGATTTGATACCTCTATGTGACGATATTATAAAAAAAAAATCTATTTGTGCAATTTGTGAAAATGGAACATTTGCATTGTTTAGTAAAAGACTTGTAAAATCAAATAAAATTAAACTGATTGGTAGTGATATATATAAACCAGTTTGTAGAAAATGTTACCTAAAAAATGATTAAATGGTTAAAAATGTTAAAACGATTATACTATATCTAAATTATTATATTAAAATAACTTAAATTAATACCTATTTTTTAATTATATATGGATATAGAAAAATTAAAGAGAAAACGAGGTAGAAAAAGTAAGAAAGAATTAGAATTTATTAAAAAATATGAAGAAGAACATAACATATCAATAAGTGGTAAAGAGGAGAAAAAACCAAAAAAAAGAGGAAGAAAACCAAAGGGTGGAAAAATTGTTAAACAAGAAGAAATTGATAATGTTATGTCAAATCAAATACAACAAAATGTTATTTTGCATCTTAAATGTAATGAATCAGACATCCAATCGTCATCCGGATTTTTAAGTGACATGAATTACAACCCCGTTGTAGAGAAAATAGAGCCATATAATTCAAATTCTATACAATCAAATGTTAAAAATGATATAGCATATTATAATATCGAAGTAAGCACAGATGAGAATGAGATATTTATGTCTGATACTTCAAATAAGCAATTGAACAATACTAATATTATCCCAGAATTCAAACAAGATAACAATGAACATAATAATAAAAAACTAATTTGGGAGAAATTAAAATCAATGCAGATTAAATTGCATAACAACACAGACAATAATAAACAATCTGCTTGTTTTTGGTGCACTTGTAATTTTACAAATCCTTCGATATCAATACCTATACACGAATTAAATGGTAATTATAAAGGATATGGTTGTTTTTGTATGCCTGAATGCGCAGCAAGTTATTTATTTAATGAAAATATAGATACATCTATAAAATGGGAGAGATATGGATTATTAAATAACTTATATAAGGAAATATATAATTATACTACAAATATAAAACCTGCACCTAGTCCATTTTATTTATTAGATAAATTTTATGGCAATCTAACAATAGAGGAATTTAGAGGATTAAACCGTAATAATAATGATGGATTATTAATGGTAGTAAATAAACCAATGACACGTGTTATGCCTGAATTGTTCAATGATATGTCTGAGCAATTTAATAATTCAAAAAAAACTAATAAATCTAAATATAAGCTTTCTAGAAAAAACCCACCAATTAATAAGACAGTTGTTAATGATAAAAACTGGTTATTTTAATTAATTTTCTGTAATCTTAATATTATCATTTTGTTGTTGTATTTGTTTTTGTAATTCAATTACTTTTTTATTATACTCTTGAATACGTTTTCTTTCTTCATATTCACGAATATTTGTATCCATAAATTCGCGAATATTTTTGAATATTCCTTGATTAATAGTTTTTGGATCATCATTATTATATTTATTATATGCTGAATTTTCTTCAGTAATTCCCATATATTCCTTAATTACATTAATATAATTGTTATTATGTTTTGCCAATTTCTCTTTAATAATATCATCTGTATAGTCTGTTTGTGTTCTTACAAGAGCTATCATTTCATTATATCTGGTTGAATTCATTATATTATATATTAAATAATATATTAAAGAATATTAAACGATTAATTGATAATATTATCAAGCACTATGGACATTAATTTCGAACCTGTAATGAAAGATATTAATGATGTAATTCAGCATCATATTAAAAGAATTGTTAGATTGCAAACAGATAGTTATAATGAGGCAAATTCAAATTTTGAATCTTTGAAAAAATTACCTTTTATTGAGAAGATGAATAAGCAAATTGCCGAATTACGTGAAGAAAATATGCGTTTGAAGGAGTATATGAATTCTAAACAAGATAATAAATCTATGCCCACATTTACTCCTGTTATTACACCTAAAATTGTCGAAGAATCACCCAAAACTGATAAAGAAATTACACCTAAACGTGTCGAAGAATCACCTAAAATCGAGAAGGAAACTACACCTAAACAGGTAGAAGAATCACCAAAAACTGAGGAGGAACTCACCCCTAAACCTGTTGAAGAACCACCCAA
>CERC01020641.1_pt1 | contig 38314 bp, 36 predicted proteins | sample 530921 | NCBI WGS metagenome assembly CERC01 (sample SAMEA2621099, study PRJEB7988) | marine metagenome | isolation source: saline water (ENVO:00002010), including
CGTTCAGTAGAGAAGGGAGATAGCATTCCAGGCTTGCCTGAACATAATATCAAGTTGGTAGCTGATTGGGCGGCAACACCTAAGCTTGATATAGGTGCGGAAGTGACTTACCAAAGTAGTCAGTTCTACCGTGGCGATGAAGCTAACGAGAATGAAAAAGTGGACGGCTTCGCACTGCTTAACCTGAGAAGTACGTACAAGTTAAACAACACATTTGAACTGTTTGGCCGTATCGACAACGTCTTTGATAAAGAGTACGAAACTTTCGGTGTTTATGGTGAAGCTGATGAAGTCTTGGAAGATCAAGGAATTGATGATCATCGCTTTGTCGGTCCAGGTAAACCGCGTTCAGGTGTTATTGGTATTCGTGCTAAATTCTAATACCTTGAATGTTGAAATGGCTGACGCTGAACACGGAGTAACAGGCTAATATGCCATGCTCCGTACGAAGCACGCTCATGATGCCAGCAGTGATACTCTCACTGCTGGCGCATTTCGTTTTACTGATGGGGTTATTTTATATCAGTAGGACTGATCTATTGCCTGTAGAAAGCCTTGCAGTTGCCAGTGGTGAAATGTCTAGAACCATGAACGTTACGGTGACTACATCACGTCCGGAACCAAAGCCAGAACCAGAACCAAAGCCAGAACCAGAACCAGAACCAAAGCCAGAACCAGAACCAAAGCCAGAACCAAAGCCAGAACCAGAACCAAAGCCAGAACCAAAGCCGGAACCTAAACCGGAGCCAAAACCGGAGCCAAAACCGGAGCCAAAACCGGATATAAAGCCTATTAAGTCACAGCTTACTGAAGTGGCTTCAGCGGCAATCGCTTCACAGGTTACAGGTGGAATTCTGAATAAGTTGGTCAAGCACCCGAGTTATCGTAGTACTCCCGCAAAGCCTAAATACCCTCGAAAGGCTTTACGTAAAAAGCAAGAAGGTGAAGTTATTGTCCGTGTTCTTGTGAGTGCAGATGGCCGTAATCTTGAGTTGAAAGTGCACCAAAGTAGCGGTGTTAAAAGTCTGGATGAAGCGGCTTTAAAGGCAGTTAGGGGGTGGGAGATAGAGCCCGCATCTATAGAGGGCAAAGGGGTGTCTGCTTGGGTGGAAGTCCCCGTCATTTTTAAACTATCTAGATAACATTTGGCTATTTCAGTCCGTCTATTCTCATGCCACGTTTATCTATTAAAAACATAACTATTATTAAGTCACTATCGAGTTGGGAATTAGGACTTTATAATCGTTAAACTACCTTGGCCGTATCCGGGAATTGATATTTCGTAATCAACCCTCTCGGACTCAGGTTTCTGAAAAAGACTCTCAATTTTAGGAAAAACTTTAGGAACATAGTTCACACTGCGTAATTGCATCTCGCCTTTATTATTCTGGCCCTTGATTGTGGCGCTAATAACCCGGAGTAACTTCTCGCAATTATCGAGGATAGGTTGAGGAATTGTTCGGTCATCAATAGAGCTTTGAACAGTAGACGCCGGTAGTGCATCTATTGAACCGCCAAGGATACATGCGGCTGGGAGGGTTAAAATTGAGATTGCTCTAACCTTATTTTCTTCAGTGTCAGCAAATAGTCCCAATAAACAAGGCGACCAAGAGCTTTCATAGGTTGCAGAGGGGGCTATTTCTACATTAACAGTGTTCTTGGAAACAATATTTAGAATTTTAGTGATTATGTCTACTGAAGGAAGTGTAATACTTCCGTTATTGGAGAATGCTTCCTCGTGTTCATCAAGTTCCGTGTTATCAGTAAAAAAGGGTAAGACTGTTTGATGAAGGGCATCATCATTAAAGGGCTTGTTGAGTATAAACTTTGCCCCAGCATTTTTTGCTTCTTTTACTCGTTCTGAGGAGGTTTCTGTAGTGACAAAGCCTACGTTGATGTCCAGCATTTCGCGATTGATAGCGTTGAGTAATTCAATACCTGTCATTTCTGGCATATGCCAATCAGATAGGACAAGACTTGGTCGCCATACACGAATAATATCGAGGGCCTTTTGGCCATCATCTGTCACTTGAATTTCCATGCTATCACAGTCAATTTTTTCAACGCCGCGCCGCAAAATAACTTGCATTGCTTTGCTATCATCAACAATAAGAATTCTCACGATCTAAGCCTTTTATTAGATTTATTATTAGGTATTTTTATTCATTTAATGCGTAACAAATTTTGTTGTCAGATCTCCATCAAACAAGGCTATATAAATAGGCTTGTTATTTGATGAAGCTAATATAACGTCCTCTGCCTGTAAGTGCTTATAATGTTGTATAAATACAGATGGGTCAATATGTAGTGGAATACCTACGCTTCCTTGTTCATTAAAAGTATTCTTTGTATTACCTGCAATAATATTAAGCATCTCTGAACTTGCGTCTATTAAGTACTCTTCTGTTATTTCATTTTCAGTGATAGCAAACATTTTAGCTGCAAGTTGAGTGGCTAATATCCGGTTTATTCCCAGTAGTAAACTCTTGTTGGCCGGTTGAATACAAGAAATAAAAAGGTAATCTATATCCAGACCAATATTTTTATTATCTTCTTGAGGGTTGAGTACAAGATCCGTTGCACTATAAGTATCCCAGGCTGATTTAATGATAAAAGATAGTTCTTTTTGGTTCATAATATCTTCTGCGGTTATTTATAATGTCTTAGTAATACAAAAGTTATATTACTGAGTGTAACCCTAGTGGTTACAGTTATGCTTTATCTATCAAGTTCTTCTTGTATGCGAATAAAGTGGTCTTCAAGCATTGAATACTCCTTTTTTACTCTGACTAATTCAGACTTAACATCGTCTGTTTTATCAATTGACTCAATAAGATCTAAGAATTGAGTTTCAATAAAGTCTTTCTCTCTGTTGGCTCGCTCAAGAGCACTAGTGCTCTCTGAAAGTTTGAGATTTAGAAGGCTGAGTTGTTCCTGTAACTGATCAATTTGCCCTTCATTTTCGCTGCATATGCCTTTTGTTTCTTGCTCAATCGGTAAGGATGGAGCTGTTTCATCGATTGAATTTTTCTGTTTTAATTTTGCTATTACTCGCTGCTGCTTTTCTAATTCGTGAGTTTTTTGTGATATTTTTAAATCTAGGTGGTTCTTGATTTTTTGTAATGATTCAACCTTAGTTTCTAGGGTTTTATAAACTTCCAATTGGGTGTCTTGCTCTTTGACCTTCTTAATCAGAGTTCGATTTCTGGCACGTGCTTTTCGTTCTTTATCTTCTAATCCGTCAATTTTATCTAACTCGAGACGTTGTTTATGGAGTTTCTCTTCCAGATACTCTAATTTGTAGCGATTTGCCTCAGCTTCACTTTTCAGTCGTTCTAAAATTGTTTCAGTTGTCTGAGCTTGAGCTTTGAGGGTGGCAACATGTATTTTTAGCTGTTTCTTCTCTTTATCATCATTCCCAGATGAATCAGAAAGGGCATCTAATTGATGAATTAAGGTTGCTTGGGAGGTGTTAAGTTCTGTTAATGCGTCAAATGGGATCTCTTTCTTAAGAGCGTTGTCTATTATATCAATAGCGACATCAGCGGTTTCTTCAGTGTTATTGGCATATTGTTTTATTAATTTACGGCTGTCGGTGAGGTCATCTTTTAGCTTATTAATAAGTGATCTTGAGCGCGCTAGAAGTTTTAATAATTTATCTTGGTGGTGTTTTTTTTGAATGAAAAAATATAAAAAAAATGCCCATGAAAATATCAAGGATAAAGGTAGGGCGATATAGATAATATTCAGAACTGTTTCGCTCAAAATTGCCTCTAGGTAATACTTCTATAATTCATAAATAACAATTTATAGTGAATTGATCAACTAAAGATCTATTAATAAATCCTAAACATTTCAGGATTATAGGTCGCTTTAAGTTACAGGCAGCGATAACAGGCATGACAGTGTCTATCGGAAAATATTAACGAATAAACACTCAACTACGTGAGTAGGTGGCGAATGATATTTGTATAAGCATAGGCAGCTTAAGGTTTGCTACATTATTAGCATGTTATGAGTGATGTCCCAGACTTGTCTAATTCAATATTGCTGAAAGCTGAAGAGGGATTGCGTTTAACTCAGTATGAGCATATTGGTGTGAGCTTTGGCATCGCTTCAAGTTTAGAGGCAGCGAACCAATCTGAGAGTTTCTTGGTGGCAGATCAGCGTATGTATAAACATAAGCAAGCTAAAAGAGAGTGTTCAGGTGTAAGGAGCTTTTTGTCTATGAAGCTCTTTTGCTATACAGCATAGATCCGTCTCGTTATGATCTCGCTTACTTTAAGGATCTCATTCGTTAAAAAAACTCAAAAGAGGGTGTTGTACTAATATGAACGCAGAACAGCCTAATAATCCGTTGCATGGTGTGACGCTTAAAACTGTAGTTGAAAAGTTATTGGAACATTATGGTTGGGATGGGTTAGCTGAGCGAATTAATATTGGGTGCTTCCAGAGTAACCCCTCGATTAAGTCTTCCCTAAAATTCTTACGTAAAACGCCTTGGGCTAGAGATAAAGTTGAGGGCCTGTACATTGATACTTTTGCAACTAACTCTCCTTGGAATCGTTCTAAGTAAGCTGTCCTAGAAGTTGAAGCTAAGCTTAATATTATGGAGTTAAAATTGATTAAGGGAAGTTGCCTCTGCGGCGGTGTGAATTACTGCATTACCCGGAATGTTGGTGAGATAGTACATTGTCATTTGAGACGTGCCGTAAAGCGCACAGCAGCGCTTTTTCGAGTGTTGCTGTAGTAGCCGATCATGATTTTAAATTGCAGGGCGCTGAGCAGTTGAGCTCGTTTGAGTCCTCCCCGGGTAAGAAGCGTTTTTTTGTTCCAATTGTGGTTCACAGATTTATGCTAAAAGAGATGGTGCCTTGCATGTTATTTTGCGTCTAGGCTGTTTAGATGATGATCCTGAAACCCATGAAAAGAATCATATTTGGGTTTCTCAGAAAGCTAGTTGGTATGCGTTAAATAGTCATTTACCGGAAAATGAAGAATATTAAAAAATACATCTGATCATCATTTACTTTCCTGATGAAGCTCTGATCTGTATATCTAACTTAAACTTAGCAGCGTAATAGATTTAACAGTTATATCTGATTTGCAGCAGGTATTTCTGAAAATGCGCTATTACTCATCCATCGTGTCACATGATTAGTTAAATCTGAAGGGCCTATCAACTGTAATTTTTTATCTCGAATGGCTGTTTTGTAACTAAGATCGCCCATCCAGATCTCTATCATCGTCCGAAGGTCGGTATTAAACCAGATATCGACCTCTTTTCCCGGATCTACTGTACATACATCAATATGCTGATCAGTAACCACAATCCACCATTTGGGTGTTTTATCTAGATCACTGAAATTGAAACACAGGGTCGTGTTGTCACCAGGTAGTTTATTCGGATCTATGCTGCGTTCTAAATAAAGCATTAGAAGCTCAATATCGAGTTCGGCATCGGATATTTGATTACGCGTCCAGCGCATTCCCCACTCTCCAATTTGTTGGATGATGGGGGCGAGCTCTTTACCTGATTCTGTGAGGAAGTACTCATAACCTCGCTGATCCGGTATTTTCTTGCGTACAACTAAGCCATTATCTGTGAGTTCATTCAGGCGCTTAGTCAGCATGGTTGGAGAGATATGTGACATGCCTCGCTGGAAATCAGAGAAGCGTTTTCCACCCATTAATAGCTCCCTGATGATGAGTAAGGTCCATTTTTCACATAGCAGTTCAGAGGCTTTAGCAAGCGGGCAAAACTGTAAATAGGGCATATAGGTTTCCAATCATTTAAGGGTAACTACATTTTATGTAGTTTAATGCTACAGATTACAGAGCATCTCTACCAGGCACTTACTTTTAATATGACTGATTTAGATAACAACAAAAACATTATATGGAGTCGTTACCAATGCCTAAGTTCATTATTCAACGTGATATCCCTGAGATTGGTTCAGCAGATGATGCTGCACTCAGTGCTGCCGCTGCAAAATCAAATGAAGTGCTTTCTGCTATGCAAGCAGAACAAAAGGACATAAATTGGGAGCATAGTTACGTGGCCGGCGATCAAACGTTTTGTGTTTATAGCTGCGCAAGTGAAGATCTTATTCACGAACATTCAGAGAGAAGTGGATTTCCAGCAAGTACTATTTCTGAAGTGAAGAATCATATCGATCCATCTACCGCTAACAGTTAATTCTGAAGCTTTTTGGAGCGCAGTAAAATAGTTGCCCTCAATTTTACTGCGCTTTCGTAAGCTGTACTCGTCATTTAAAAAACGGTAATTAAGCCGTTACATTGGTTGTCTATTAATCTGCACTGTATTCAATTCTCCTATCTGTATCTTTATCTCTTAAAGTGGACTGCTAAAATTGATGAATATATTAATTTTTAGTCGCTAGCTGGAAATGCAGGTATGCACCGTTGATGAATAGCTCACGTCTCAACCCTTGGTGGATTGTTGCCGCAGCCTTTCTTATTTTGGGCTGTAATATGGGGGTTCGTCTTACTACTGGACTGCTTCTACCCGAAATTAGTCTTGATTTGAGTATTCCTACTTCTGAGCTAGCTTTGGGTTTTGGTGTTCAAAATCTATTGTGGGGAGCTGTATCCCCTATTGCCGGGATGATGGCTGAACGCTATGGAACAGCAAAGATTTTGCTCGGTGGCGCAGTTGTTTTTATGGCCGGTATGTTTTGGGCGGCTTTAACAGAGAGTAGTTTGGGGTTTTTCATGGCCAATGCCGTGTTTATCGGAATTGGTGTGGGTGCGACAACCTTCCCGATCGTTTTGGGGGTAGTAGGTCGGCGTTTTCCGGCTAATAAACGCACCTTTGCATTAGGAATTACCAGCGCTGGTGGCTCGTTAGGGCAGTTTGTATATGCCGTACTTTTAGGGCAGACCGATGCGTTTCTGAACTGGTCGCAAGTTTTTATGATGTTTGGTGCCTCTCTTGCGCTAATAATATTGGCTTGCTGGTTCATGCGTGATCAAAGCGGTGAGGCAGAGCCGAAGGTTGAAACGGTTAAACCTGGACCGCTCTTTAATTGGCAGGCTGTAGGTGATGCATTTCAAAACCGTAGTTATCAATTGTTGAATGTTGGTTTTTTTGTATGTGGCTTTCATATTGCAATGTTAACCGTGCATATGTCGGGCGTAGTGAGTTATTGCGGGTTACCGCCGGAAATGGCATCCAACTCCCTTGCTGTGATTGGTCTTGCCAACGTCGTAGGCGTAATAGCGGCCGGTTGGGCAGGTGATCGCTGGCATAAGCCTTGGTTGTTGCTACTTATTTATTGGCTAAGAGGCTGCCTGTTGATGGCTCTGGTCTTTGTACCTATGAATTCTCAGTTGTTTTATACCTTCTCCGTTATTATGGGCGTACTTTGGCTTTCAACTGTGCCTTTAACCAGTGGGACTGTGGCTCAAATATTTGGCACCAAAAATTTAGCATCACTGTTTGGTTTCGTCATGTTTAGTCATCAAATAGGTGCGTTTTTTGGTAGCTGGTGGGGAGGTCTTATTTTTGACTCGTTTGGTTCATACCATTGGGCTTTATTACTGAGCGCGGCCTTGGGCATACTTGCAGCTGTAGTGCATTTGCCAATCACTCCTAAAAAATTAGAACCTCAGTTAGCGTAGTTTTGTAAAGATGTAAGAGATTTGATATCCAGATATTTAAGAGTATAACTCCTAAAAAAAGCGCCGTGCTCATTTAATTCCTAGTCATATTTATAAGCTTCTAGTGGCGAACTTATGAGATGAGATATGGGTATATGTTGTGTAGTTATGCTTTGTGAACTACAACTTTTTGCTGTGTTTTGTCATGTTATTGTCATCTGCTGGTAGTTTAATAGCGCCATTCAAGAATGAATATTACTTGCGCAAAGGCTAAATCCTTTGTCCTAGCTTGTATTGAAGGCGCAGAGCAGATCATGAAAATATCTTTACTAACTAAGCTAACCTCACTCACCCTTTTTCTTATTCTAGTTGTATTGACGACATCAATTGTATGGTCGTTAGATCGTTTAAATACGGCTTACCAAACCAGTAGAAGTTATTATAAGTACGAGGCTGATACGCGTAATGCGGTTGAAGATCCTATCAAGGAGTACCTCTTCACCGGTAACGCTACACTGCTTAGTCAAATCAAAAATGATATTAATGCTCTCGTTACGCAAACCCAACAAAATAGGCTCTTACCCTCAGATATTAAAGCTTCAGCAGTTGAGCATATGCTTAGTGTCCGCGACAACGCGTTGAATAACTTAAGGGAAGCGGGGAAGTTATCTAACCCAGAATTTTTACTGATAAACAGTGAACGAGAACTCTTCGCAGAGATTGCAGCGTTAATGAATTACGTGGCAAAAGCTGAAGATGCGCCAATAGAGCTAAAACAGCAGTATCTGAATTTATCGTCGGAATTCCTCGGCTACTTAGTGCCTATCACTTATGTCCGACAGGACAGCACAGCGAAAGGTGATAGCCGTATTTTAAATAGTGCACAAACTTACTTAGAGGGTATGAAAAGTACTGCCGAAAAGTTATACGCACTTCCGCGTTTAGGTGTATATAAACCGGCAGAGGAAGAGGATGATCTTGCCAGTGCTTTAGGCTGGGAACAGGAAGAATCCAATGATGTGGCCGAAGATCTAGGTGATGAAACTTTAAACGTAATAAGGAATTTAGCAGGTCGTTACCCTAAAGAACTCGAGAATATTGCTAAATTTACGGAGCAGAAAAGGCAGGGCAATTTGGACGCTGCTAAGCAGATTGAAGCACTGGAAGAATCACTCCATGCATTAGAAGAAAATCTAGAAGCGCATTATCAACAGATTTTAATGGATGTTTATCTGCTTCTGGCTGTATGTGTTGTTTTAATCATTCTGACAGGTGCCTGCATGTCGATGATTAAGTATCGACTATCACAAATACTTCACCGGGCTACAGGCTATGTGAGCAGACTCTCTGAAGGGGATTTAAAAGTTCAGATGGATATGCCCAGTAAGATTAGTGAAGTTACGACATTACGGACATCTATTAATTCGTTGAAAGATTATTTTTCTAATTTGCTCACCAATATCAAACGTGAAACGGGTGTATTGCGTGAATTAGAATCAAACATGAATACGAGTGCCCAAAACCTCAGCAGCATTGTCGCAGAACAGCAGTCTAGTACGCGTAACACTGCGCTTCAGATGGAGCAATTAAAAAGTTCATTTATGGATGTAGCGGAACACGCTGTGCGCACACGTGAATACACGAATCAGGCCAATGAGCTGACGCAGCGGGGTACTGAATTAATGAATGATACCCGTCGCAATATCTCTGAACTGTCTAATGATGTGGCCGGGACTAATGATGCATTGGTTTCACTCAAAAAAGACACCGAGCTTATTCAAAAAGCATTAATGGTGATAGAGGATTTTGCTGAACAAACAAACTTACTAGCCCTTAACGCATCTATCGAAGCCGCAAGAGCCGGAGATATGGGCCGAGGGTTTGCTGTTGTTGCCGATGAAGTTCGAAATTTAGCCGGTAATACGACGGTTGCTGCTAGTGATATTAAGCAACTGACTAACCAGCTTAATATAACCACAAACGATGTTGTTGCACGTACTAAAACCTATATGCAGAAAACCGAAACTACAATGGCCATTGCGAATGAGGCAGAGCAGGCCATCGATGAAATAGCACAAGCGAACTTAAGTGTGAGCGAAATGAGTACTCAGATTGCTTCGGCGACGGAAGAGCAATCTCATTTAGCGGGTCAAATTGTACAAGTTATGTCAAAGAATACGGTTTTGGCGAATAACAGTTTGGATGAAGCCGCTAATAATAAGCGCTATGCAGATAACTTAGTTGTTATCAGCGGTAAACTTAACCAGATGATTGTGCAGTTTGAGTGATTATTTCTTTCCAATATTATTTTCGATTGATACCCACTGTTAGATTGATATGAGCTAGATGGGTTATATCTGTTAAGATGGCGAGCACTTGCTGCTATTAAGTTTTTACACGCTTAATGGCCAAGTGCTTTTCCTTGTATAAAAACTAACATCTAGCAGTAGAATCTAGGTATTGGGCCTAAAAAGCTATGTTAATCATTATTACCTTTGTTCTACCAACCCTGTTACTGGTTTTATCGATAGCACTGACCTATTCGTTTAGTTTTACAGGCTCCTTAGTAGCTACATTTGCAAACACTGTTTACTATTGTGTCTTTATTGCTCTTTTATCGGGTGTAGGTCATCCTAATTCTGTAGTCATGAAGGTTAGATGGAAGAAAGAGGTAATGGGTATTGTAAAATTCCTCCTCGCAAATCTAGTACTTCTTTTTACTATTTCAGGTCTGTTTTATTGGTTCAAACAGTAAAGCTGCTCTTTATATCCCCTTATGTCTTTGAAGTGTTTCTTCTCAAGCTTTTGTAGCTTTAGCGCATAATCCTGCTAGATAAAATATAAAGCCGTCTTTTTGAAACTGCTCGATTTTGATCATCGTTTCTACCTCTTCTACCTCGTTCACTCACACTTAACGCTACATACTCGTAAACATAATTTATTTGAAATGGTTTATAAGGAGTAGAGAGATGGCGGGTAGACTTGCAGGTAAAGTGGTTCTTTTAACAGGAGCTGGTGGCGGTTTGGGTAGTGCCCAAGCGCGCCTGATGGCAGAAGAGGGGGCTTCTGTGATGATGGCGAATCTATTGGAAGATAAAGTGATTGCAGATGGGCTGCCTGCATCAGGTTTGTGGGATAACGCGCAAAAAACGGCTGAAGAGATCCGACAATCCGGCGGTAAAGCAGAAGTGATCGCTTTGGATGTGGCTGATGAGCAGCAATGGCAAGAAGTGGTGTTAGCGACTGAAAAAACCTTCGGTAAATTGGATGTGCTGGTGAATAACGCAGGTATCTACTATCACGCTGGGTTATTAGAGCATACAACCGAGAAGTTTCATGAAATCGTGGCGGTTAACCAGCTCGGCTGTTTATTAGGAATGAAAGCTGCTGTACCCGCTATGCAACGAAATGGAGGGGGCTCGATTATTAACTTTGCGTCTATTTATGGTATTGCTGGCGCAGGTACTTCTACGGCTTACCAGAGTACAAAAGGAGCCGTACGGTTAATGACTAAATCAGCGTCATTGGAGTTTGTGGCAGATAATATTCGTATAAACTCTATTTGTCCGGGCATGTTTGATACAAATCTCTTTGAGAGTTCAGTACCGAAAGAGGCTTGGGAGCCATTAGTCGATATGGTGCCTATGAAGCGTTTTGGTAAACCGAAAGAGATAGCTTACGGAACAGTTTTTCTTGCGTCGGATGAGTCTTCGTTTATGACAGGGGCTGATCTTGTCATTGATGGGGGGTATACCTGCCCGTAGGTATTAGCAGGGCTAAATTTTCGGGTTCGGAGTATTTAGCCCCGTTAACACTAATGTCTCTATTGTTTGAATTAGCTGTTCAGTCCTTGTGGAACTTAGACGCAGGGGCTATGTATTACGCTGTGGTATATCATTGGGTTAATTACTATTTAATCAGTTTAGAGATTTTAATTTGAATCAAGAAAAATTGCATAAGGGCAGTTGTCAGTGCGGGACGGTTGAGTACACATTAGTGGGTGAACCGTTGACTTGTTATAGCTGTCATTGCACTCGCTGTCAGACTTTAAGTGGCTCTGCTTTTACGCTTTCGATGGTCGTTTCATTCGATGCGCTTGAGTTAGGCAGTGTTAAGCCATCTGAAGTTAGGTTTTTACATAAAGATACGGAAGTGGTTAGGCACTTTTGTGAAAAATGCGCTACAACGCTTTGGTTCTCATCTGACGCTATACCTGGGTTTAGTGCGATCAAACCTGGAACTTTTAACGATACTACTTGGTATAAACCGGTTGCTCATTTATGGATGAGTAGTGCTCAGCCTTGGGTTAAGTTAGATGATGGCATTAAGCAATATGACACTCAACCTGAGATGAGAGAGTTGGTTGAACTGTGGCAAGAAGGTATGGACTAATTCGCAATCTTTGGATAGGTCTATAATAACCGATATTTTTTATTTGAATCTGCTCTCATCCTTATCCTGTCAGTGATATCCTATAGATCGTTTTTTTAAGATATTTCATTGCGCGTCATTTTAATGCGTGCAGGAAAAGAATTGATATGTGTCGCACTGTAGCGGCGAAGGAATGTAGATGAAGATTTGTGGTGTTGATCTGACGGCAAATGATGCCGTACTGAGTATTGTTCAATTAGAAGGTCAGCAGTTTAATATACCGGATTGTCGTGCACGTAAATTGTCGTTGCCTAAGGGGCATTCACGTGAAGATCTACAGAAATTCCAGTTTGCTTTTGCTCAATTGATGAGAGACTACAAAGTAGACAAAGTAGTGATTCGTGAGCGTATGCCTAAAGGTAAATTTGCGGGTGGTGCGGTAAGTTTTAAGCTTGAATCGGCAATTCAGCTGATTGATGAGATCGAGGTGGAGATCCTATCGCCATCACATATCAAATCAGTTTTATCCGATAAGCCTCTGCCAATAGCGTTTTCAGAAACTGGACTTAAAGGGTTTCAAGAAGCCGCATTTACAGTGGCATATGTTGCGCACATGTCTCGGTAAGATCGGTTTTAGTATTTTCTAGAAGATATAAACTATTCAGATCTACGAGAAATCATCAGATCTGAATAGTTTGAACAGAAAGTTTATAACTTGCGCCTTAGTGGCTTTCTGCTTCTTCAGCCAGTTTTGTATAGTGTGCAATATGCTGATCAAAATTCTCTTCCAGCATTTCAGAATACTGATTTAAGAACCATTTAATCGCTTCATCTTTCTCAGCCGCCAGATCCTTAGAGTTGTAAGCGGTTTCATGCGCTGTGAATCGTGCAGCTGCATAGCGTAGAGCGGATCCAACGTTTTGTAGATCTGCGTTTTGTTCTGTAACCATATCGTTAGCTAAGTTAATAAACTCATCAGCAATTTTATATAGTTGTACCGCTGCGTCTTTATTCATCATGCTAGTTATTACCTATTCCATTTGAATGCTTAAGCCGAGTATATCAAGCTGATTTATTTTTTCTTCCTCTTCTTTTCTATGGTTTCTATCATTTATATAGATCCAAAGTTAATCGGTAGACGTGTCAGATATCTTTGATTGGATAATAGTGTGCGTAGCTCAGTAAGAGTCAGGGACATGGGGAGCATAAATAGGTAAAATGCACCCTTTACTATAGCTAAGTAACCTTCGTTTCTCTGGAACTCTTAATGATACGTCTTACGAATATTCAGTTACCTCTTGATCATGATGAATCGGCCCTAATTGATGCCATCTTAAAGCGTCTTTCTATTAAACGTGATCAACTGCTTGATCACCATGTACATCGCCGTGGATATGACGCACGGAAAAAGACAAATATTATCCTGATCTACACATTAGACGTTGATACAACCGAGAACGAAGCCTTGTTAGAACAGTTCGCTTCTGACCCGCTGGTGAAAGCTACACCGGATATGACCTATAACTTTGTAGCTGAAGCTAAGCCAGATCTACAAGAGAGACCGATCGTGATTGGCTTTGGGCCATGCGGTCTGCTTACTGGCCTTGTACTGGCACAGATGGGTTATAAGCCGATTATTTTGGATCGTGGTAAAGAGGTACGTGAACGTACTAAAGATACATTCGGTTTCTGGCGTAAAAAGATTTTAAATACAGAGTCTAATGTTCAGTTTGGTGAGGGTGGAGCGGGTACTTTCTCTGACGGAAAGCTTTATAGCCAAGTTAAAGATCCAAAGCATTACGGCCGCAAAGTTTTAACAGAGTTTGTTGAAGCGGGTGCACCGGATGAGATCATGTATGTGAGTAAGCCGCACATAGGTACTTTCCGTCTTGTTTCTATGGTTGAAAAGATGCGAGCTAAGATCATCGAGTTAGGTGGTGAGATTCGCTTTAGTGCGCGTGTGGATGATATTGAGATCGATGAAGGTCAAATCACTGCGGTTAAGCTCTCGAATGGAGAGGTTATTAAATCTAAGCATGTGGCATTAGCGATAGGACACAGTGCGCGTGATACCTTTCAAATGTTGTTTGATAAAAATGTATATATCGAAGCTAAGCCTTTCTCCGTTGGTTTTCGTATAGAGCATCAACAATCAACTATAGATAAAGCTCGCTTTGGTCCGAATGCTGGTCATCCTATTCTAGGTGCGGCTGATTATAAATTGGTACACCATTGTAAGAATGGTCGTTCTGTTTACAGTTTCTGTATGTGTCCAGGTGGCACTGTAGTAGCGGCGACCTCTGAAGAGAAGCGTGTAGTTACGAATGGTATGAGTCAGTATTCCCGTGCAGAGCGTAATGCTAATAGTGCGGTTGTTGTTGGTATTGATCCATCGGATTATCCGGGTAATCCTCTAGCGGGAATCGATTTTCAACGTGAGCTAGAGAGTAAGGCCTACTTATTAGGGGGTGAAAACTATGACGCTCCAGCACAAAAAGTAGGGGACTTTCTTAAAGGTACTACCTCGGAAGAGATTGGCAGTGTTGAGCCATCATTTAAGCCGGGTATTAAATTAACGGACCTTTCTAAAGCGCTACCGGATTTTTGTGTAGAAGCTATTCGAGAGGCTATTCCAGCGTTTAACCGTAAGATTAAAGGTTTTGCGCTTGATGATGCTCTGCTTACGGGGGTTGAAACGCGAACTTCTGCACCGATCTGCATTAAACGTGGCAAAGATTTTCAGAGTATTAATACCCAAGGTTTGTACCCGGCAGGAGAGGGTGCTGGCTATGCTGGTGGTATTATGTCTGCGGCTATAGACGGTATTAAAGTTGCCGAAGCTATGGCTTTAAGTATGAATGAGGCAGAGTCGTAGCCCCTTCGTTAAAGAGCTTTATAAATAATGGGTATACGTGCCTAAGCGTTGGAGATTATTTAAACGCTCGGCACCCAATGCGCAAATTAAGTGGTGAAATTTTATACAGGTCGTTCTAGTATAAATTTATGGGAGTTGCTATTGGGTCGAGGGTAAAGGCTTTGTAGCAACTCTTAAAAAGGATGACTCATCGCTTAAAGGATAGATCTATGGACTGCATAGCGTATAAAAAGGGATACAAATATCAGATTGTCGAGGAATACACGACTAACATCCCGCTTAAGCCTACTACAGATTTAATTTCCCCCTCTGGTTTTATTGGCCTCACCACCTCCGGCCAGTTAACCCTAAAGAAAGGTTATGCTTGGGATGGGCCTTCTGGTCCGACGATTGACACTCCAAATTTCATGCGTGGTTCAATCGTCCATGACGCTCTCTATCAGTTAATGCGAGAACGGTTGTTAGATCATGAGATTGATCGCGATGGTGCAGACCGTCTCTTGCAGCAGATGTGTAAAGAAGATGGTATGTGGGCATTGCGAGCATGGTGGGTCTATATAGGGTTAAAGTATTTTGGTGACCCTGCTTCAGACCCTAGCAATAAAAAGGAAATAGCAGTCGCACCCTCGATTTAAACGATGGGCTATTTTTAGCTTGTCTTCTCTAACCCGGTAGGAATCGCTGTTTCATTTTTAATTTCGCGCAATGCGAAGTTAGATTTAGCTTGGTTGATACCGGGTATTACAAATAGCTTCTCGTTTAGGAATTTATCGTAAGCGGCCATGTTTTCAATCACCACTCGTAACATGTAATCATAATCACCTGTTAGGGCATAACATTGAAGAACCTCAGGGCATTCATTAATCGCCTTTTGGAAATCCTCAGAATAATTCACTTGGTGACGTACAAGCGTCACCATGATCAATACGCATAGATCATACCCCAGCGCTTCTGGGTCAACGATGGTGGTGTACCTTTTGAGTACGCCGCTTTCATCCAGTGCTTTGACTCGGCGCCAACATGCAGCAGTCGATAAGCCAACTTCATCAGCAAGTTGTTGGTTAGAGATGCGCCCATCCTTTTGAAGTGTGGCGATGATTTGGCGATCGTATCTATCAATGGATTCAGACATAAATTCACGTTTTTTGTTTTTTTGTAAATAATCTTTCATAAATATTACAGTTCTGTAAAGAATCATTCAATAGCGTCACTTTCTTGCTATCAATTAGAAAGCACCTTTCGTCCTAAACCACATAAACTGTTTCGCATTAAACAAAGCGGATTGATACAGATCAATGCAATCCGGCTGCGACTATAAAAATAAGAAACACATTGTTGAGGTGTATGGCATGAGCCATGACAAGAAAGGTTTAGAGACGACTGCTGTCCAAACGACAGGTCTGGATAATTACTCTTTAAATGACCGTTATGAGCGTAAAGAAGGTCGCGTATTTTTAACCGGCACCCAAGCACTTGTGCGCCTTCCTATGATGCAACGTCAGTTGGATCAGAAAAATAATCTTAATACTGCTGGTTTTATCAGTGGTTATCGTGGCTCACCATTAGGCGGATATGATCAAGCCCTATGGCAAGCAAAGAAACTTCTCCAAGAACACAGTATCGATTTTGTTCCCGCTATTAATGAAGAACTGGGTGCCACTATGGTGCTGGGTACTCAGCAGGTTGAAACGGATAGCGATAAGAATGTAGATGGTGTGTTCGGCATTTGGTACGGCAAAGGCCCAGGCGTTGACCGTGCGGCAGATGCATTAAAGCATGGTACAACTTACGGAAGTTCTCCAAATGGCGGTGTACTTGTCATAGCCGGAGACGACCATGGCTGCGTTTCATCTAGTATGCCTCATCAGTCTGATGTGGCGTTTATGTCATGGTTTATGCCGACTATTAACCCTGCCAGTATTTCAGAGTACTTTGAATTTGGCCTGTGGGGTTTTGCAATGTCTCGCTACAGTGGGGTATGGGCTGGATTTAAGGCGATATCTGAAACAGTAGAAAGTGCCGCGTCCGTTAATATCGATGAACTACCTACGTTTAAAACACCTGAAGACTTTGAGATGCCAGAAGGCGCTCTTCACTATCGTTGGCCTGATCTTCCAGGGCCGCAACTAGAAACACGTATAGAACATAAACTTGCAGCGGTTGCAGCGTTTGCACGCGCAAATCCGATTGATCGCTGTCTGTATAAGTTGGAAGATGCGCGTTTTGGCATCGTTACAACGGGCAAGGCTCATCTTGATCTTATGGCTGCATTGGAGCTATTAGGACTAGATGAAGAAAAAGCACGTGCTCTTGGTTTAGATATTTATAAAGTGGGTATGGTTTGGCCACTTGAGCGTACGGGCGTCATGGATTTTGTTCGCGGTAAGCAAGAAGTGCTTGTTGTTGAAGAAAAGCGCGGCATTATCGAAAGCCAGATTAAAGAATATATGTCAGCACCGGACGAGACGATTAATGTCACGGTTGTTGGTAAGAAAGATGAAAATGGTGAGCCACTGATCCCTTACGTTGGCGAGCTAGGTCCAAACATGTTGGCTCGCTTTGTTGCCGAACGTATTACCAAACTCCTGGGTGATGATTTTAGAGATAAGCTTGCTGAGATCGGAGTGCGAGGAAGCACGGCATGTGATCCGGGTGGTGTGCGTCGTTTACCTTACTTCTGTTCGGGTTGCCCACATAATTCATCGACCAAAGTGCCTGACGGTAGCCGTGCTCAAGCGGGTATTGGTTGTCACTTTATGGCCTCTTGGATGGATCGTAAGACTGAATCACTTATTCAGATGGGTGGCGAAGGTGTTAACTGGATCAGTAAGTCGCGCTATTTAGAAAACAAACATGTTTTTCAGAATCTAGGTGAAGGCACATATTTCCACTCGGGTTCTTTAGCTATCCGTCAGTCGTTGGCGGCTGGCACAAATATTACCTATAAAATTCTCTTTAATGATGCTGTTGCAATGACCGGCGGTCAGCCTGTTGACGGTGTTATTACAGTCCCTGCTATTGCTAATCAGGTTTACTCAGAAGGTGTTCAGCGCATCGCTATTTTAAGTGATGAGCCTGAAAAATTTAGCGATAAAAGTATCTTCCCATCTATCGCAACGTTCCATCACCGTGATGAGCTAGATACGGTTCAGCTTGAACTACGTCAATTGCAGGGTGTCACCGTTCTTATCTATGACCAGACCTGTGCAGCAGAGAAACGTCGTCGCCGTAAGCGCGGTCTTTTTCCGGACCCTCAGCGTCGTGCGTTTATCAACCATAACGTATGCGAAGGTTGTGGTGATTGTTCAGAGAAATCTAACTGTCTTTCAGTGGTTCCGCGTGAAACTGAACAGGGGCGCAAACGTAGAATTGATCAGTCTTCATGTAATAAGGATTTCTCCTGTGTGCAGGGTTTCTGCCCAAGTTTCGTCACGATTGAAGGCGGAAAATTGCGTAAAGGCGCAGGTGTCACTATAGGTGAGGCATTCAAAAAGAAAGTGGCTGCTTTAGCTCAACCTGAAGTGTCTGAGCTAACCGATTGCTACAACTTGTTAGTGGGCGGTGTCGGTGGCACAGGTGTGGTAACTGTGGGTGCATTAATCACCATGGCAGCCCACTTAGAATCTAAAGGTGCAACCGTACTTGATTTCATGGGTTTTGCTCAAAAGGGCGGTACCGTTCTAAGTTATGTTCGATTGGCGCCTAAGCCGGCAGATATTCGCCAGGTGCGTATTGAAACTGGTCAAGCTGATGCAATGATCGCCTGTGACATGGTCGTAGCGACCTCTGATAAAGCCTTAAGTGTATTGCGTCATAACCACAGCCGCGCTGTGCTTAACCTAGCTGAAATGGCGACAGCAGATAACGTGCTATATCGCGACGCAGATATGAAAGCGACACGAAGAGTGCGTGTTTTAGGCGAAGCGGTGGGCGATGATCGTCTTGATTCAATCGATGCTAACCGACTAGCTGAAGCCTTACTTGGCGATACTGTTTTCTCAAACGTAATGATGCTGGGCTTCGCATGGCAGAACGGTTTGATTCCTGTCTCTATGGATGCGCTCCAGCGAGCAATTGAGCTAAACGGTGTAGCGATTGAAAAGAACAAAACAGCATTTAGCTGGGGTCGTATTGCTGCAGTAGATCTTGGTTTTGTAGAGCAATCAGCTGGTGGCCATACGCCTGCACCAGAACTGAGCCTAGAAGAGACTATAGAGAAAAATGTAGCGTTTCTGACTAAGTATCAAGATGAAGACTATGCCGCTTACTATCGCGTGCTTGTTGATCGTGTATCTAAGGCAGAGTTAGGTCTCACAATAAATGTTCAATCCTTAACGCAGCAAGTGGCGCAGCAGCTATTCAAGCTCATGGCATACAAAGATGAGTATGAAGTAGCACGTTTATACACTGACTCTGATTTCCTTAAAGAGGTTGAAGAAACCTTTGAAGGCGATTATCGCATTAAATTCCACATGGCACCTCCACTGCTTGCTCGTAAGCTTGATAGCCAAGGTCGTCCAAAGAAGATGCAGTTTGGTTCTTGGATGCTGAAAGGGCTAGGTATGGTTGCCAAAATGCGTGGTCTTCGTGGCACTAAGTTGGATCTATTTGGCTATCACTCGGATAGAAAATTAGAGCGTCAGCTACGCGATGATTATCAGCAACTGATTACCCGTATTACAGAAAATTTGAATTCAACGAACTATCGAACAGCGATTGAGTTAGCTCAAATTCCGGCAGAGATTCGTGGGTTTGGCCCAGTAAAAGAGAAAGCTGTAGCGGCGTCTAAAGATAAGTCAGCACAGTTATTAGCGGAGTTTGAAAGGTTAAGTGCTTAACCTTTTGACCGGTTACTGAGTGAGTTAAATAGCGAATAAAAAGATTAGGGCGTTGTGATGTTTGAAGAACTTAAGTCTCTACCACAAGATTCTATTTTGGCGATGATGGCAAGCTATCATCAGGACACACACCCACAAAAGTTAGATCTGGGTATCGGTGTTTATAAGGACGATGAAGGCCATACGCCGATCATGCAAGCGGTTCAGCGTGCAGAGCGAAAGCTTATAGAGACCGAAATTACTAAAAGCTATACCGCACCGGCAGGATCACCAAAATACAACCAGCTGATGGCTGAATTGGTGTTTGGTGAGTCGCACAAAGTACTTAACGAGCAGCGTGTAGTTTCCGCACAGACACCAGGTGGTTGCGGTGCGCTACGTATGGGAGCTGAATTTCTAAAAGGGTGTAGCGCTGAGAGTAAAGTCTGGGTAAGTAACCCTACTTGGGCTAATCATATTCCACTGCTTGGTGGCGCTGGTTTAGATATCGTTGAATATCCTTATTACGACTATGACAGCAAGTCCATACAATTTGATGCGATGCTGGCAGCGTTAGAAGAAGCATCAGCAGGTGACTTTGTACTGTTGCATGGTTGCTGTCACAACCCTAGCGGCGCTGATTTAAGTCATGATCAGTGGTTAGCAGTTGGGGATCTCATTGAGCGTAAAGGACTCATTCCTTTTCTTGATATGGCGTATCAAGGTTTAGGTGCCGGTTTGGCTGATGACGCATTTGGCGTCCGTATGATGGCCCATCGTATGCCAGAAATGTTAGTCGCAACGTCGTGCTCTAAAAACTTTGGTTTGTATCGTGAACGCACGGGCACACTTTTCATTATTGGTAACACAACTGACCAAACCCAAGTAGCGGGTAGTCAGTTATTCAACCGTATCCGCAGCCACTATTCCATGCCGCCTTCACATGGTGCCGCTATCGTCGAAGCTATTTTAACCGATGCTGAATTAACGAGAGTTTGGAAAGTTGAATTGGCTGAAATGCGCCAGCGTATTCAAGGTCTTCGTCAGGCACTGGTTAAGAAAATGGAAGCTTCACCTATTGAACGTGATTTTAGTTTTATTCAACAACAATTCGGCATGTTCTCTTTTCTCGGTATCACGACTGAACAGGTTCAGCGCTTAAGGGATGAGTACAGCATCTACATGATCGATTCTAGCCGAATGAATATTGCAGGGTTGAATGATAAAAGCATGGATTACTTTGTGAAAGCCTTAACTGCTGTTTTGCAAGAATAGTAAATATTTTTACAAAAAACGTTTCTCTAGAAACAAGTATCACCAATAAAAATAATTAACGGTAGAAAACAATGAATACAGTTTTATTTGATCATCCTGAGTTCGATAGACACGTCAACGTGTATGTACATTACGACGACAAGACCGAACTTAAAGCTATTAGCGCAGTCCATCGCGCTTGGAATGGCAAACCAGCAGTAGGGGGGTGCCGTTTACGTAATTATCAGAGCGCAGATGAGGCTTTTACTGATGTGCTTCGTTTGTCTCGTGGCATGACTTATAAGTCGGTTATGTCAGGCTTAGATTACGGTGGTTCTAAATCCGTAATGATCGCAAACCCTGAAACTATGAACCGTCGCGAAACTTTTCTAGCCATGGGTGATTTTGTTGAAAGCCTAGGTGGAAAAGTATCAACGGGCGTTGATGTGGGTTTGACCGCTGCTGATGTCGAGATCATGGGTGAACGTACATCTTACTTAGGCGGGCGTGCAGCGCTAGCGCCTGATCTGGTCACTGCTTACGGTGTTCTTACGTCAATCTGTGCAGGTGTTAAGCATCGTACAGGTAGCGACAGCTTGGAAGGTAAATCGGTTGCCGTACAAGGCTTGGGCAAAGTTGGTTTCAAGCTTGTTGAGTTGCTTAAAGAGCGTGGGGCAACTGTCGTTGCAGCTGAAGTCAATGCTGAATCTGTTACTCGTGCTCAAGATACATTTGGGATTGATATCGTTGATCCTTCAATCATTCATGCTCAAGACGTTGATATATACAGCCCATGTGCCTTAGGCATGGTGATCAACGACCAGAGTATCAATGAAATTCAGGCTGGCATCGTTGCGGGTGCTGCTAATAACCAATTAACTCGTCCTGCACACGGTGTTGCATTAGCCAGAAATGGCGTGCTCTACGTACCTGATTACATCACTAACTGTGGTGGTCTTTTAGCGGTTGCTAATGACCTAGAAAAGACAGATGAAAAGTGGGTATGGGACAAGGTTGATGAGATTGCAGAAACCTTAGATGAAGTTTTCTCTTTGGCTGATCGCCTGGCTATCGCAACGAGTGATGCGGCAGATCAGATTGGGTCTGAGCGTATTGCTAAGTTCGATAAGATTAATTCATAACTCTTAATTCTTGAGTTTAAAACATTGCGCTTTTAGATATCGAGTATTGCGCAACCGGTGGTTTTACTCAGGTTTTAACACAGCTTTACGGACGTAGATAAGGTTAATAAATGGGCTTATCTGCATGATTTAAAAGGTCTTGTTAGAGACCGCACAACTGAAATAAAAATAATTATGGGGTCTCGATAATAAAGGGCCCCTCACAGGAGTGTTACATATGAAACTACGTAATTTCTTAACAGCCGCAGTCACTGCTGCAACGCTTTCCATGTCAGCTTCTATGTCGGCTCAAGCTGAGCCTGTATATGTTGCAGCAACTGCTATCGTAGAGCATCCAGCGTTGGATGCGGTACGTGATGGCATTAAGGAAGTATTGGCGGAAAAAGGTTATGCAGAAGATGACCTAAAATTCACCTACGAAAGCGCCCAAGGTAACCCAGCAATTGCGGCACAAATTGCACGCAAAATTGTAGGTGATGCGCCTGACGTAATCGTCGCAATTTCAACACCTTCTGCACAGAGTGCGGTAAGTGCTACTCAAGATATCCCAGTTGTATTTTCAGCCGTGACAGATCCCCTGGATGCAAAGTTGGTAACAAACTACGAGAAGCCGGGCGCAAACGTAACGGGCTTATCTGATATGTCCCCTGTACAGCAGCACCTTGAGTTAATTAAAGAGTTTATCCCAGGCGTTAAGAAAGTCGGTGTTCCATACAATCCAGGTGAGCCGAATGCTGTAGCAATCGTTCGCTTGCTTAAGATTGAAGCGGACAAAATGGCTATCGAAATTGTTGAAGCTCCGTCACCTAAATCTTCTGATGTAATGATCGCTTCGCAGAAACTGATTGGTAAGGTCGATGCGATCTATTGCCCTACAGACAACACAATACTGACTGCACTGGAATCCGTAGTTAAAGCAGGTATCGACGGTAGTATCCCTGTTTTTGCTGCTGAAACAAATGCGGTTGAACGTGGGGCGGTTGCTTCATTGGGCTTTAACTACGGTGATATCGGTCGTCAAACGGGTGAAGTAGTTGTCCGCATCCTTAAAGGCGAAAAAGTGGGCGATATCCCTGTACGTGTAGCTCACGGTTCTGAGCTTTATGTGAATCCTAAAATGGCAGCTCGCATGGGTGTCGAGATCCCAGCTGCAGTTTTAGAACGCGCAACAAAAGTCGTTCAGTAAGCGCGAGTAGAGGTCGTTCCTATGTCTTTATTTTCTTTCCTTGGCACGCTTGAGATCGGATTTATTTTCGGTCTTGTAGCGATAGGGGTTTATCTAACGTTTAGAGTTTTGGATTTTCCAGATCTAACGGTAGATGGCTCCTTTACGATGGGGGCGGCGATTGCCGCCGCCCTGATTGTATTTGGTATCAATCCTTATGTGGCTACTATATGCGCAACGATTGGTGGTGCAGCAGCTGGACTTGTAACGGCTTGGTTAAATCTCCGTTTCAATATCCTACATCTGCTTGCCAGTATCTTAACTATGACCGCGTTGTACACCATTAACCTTCGTATTATGGGTAAGCCTAATATTGCGTTGATTATGGAACCCACGGTCCTGTCTCCCTTTGAGTCTTTCGGTATTCCAAATATGTACCTTAAACTCATGTTCGTAGCGTTTGTTGTGATCCTGATAGGCTTGGCGCTGTCTTATTTCTTAAATACGCAGTATGGCATGGGTATGCGTGCAACCGGTGCGAACCCGCGCATGGCTCAGGCAAACGGCATTGTAATTAAAGAGAAAATTTACGCCGGTCTAGCGCTTTCAAACGGTTTAGTTGCCTTGGCCGGTGCATTGTTTGCCCAGACCAATGGCTTCGCAGATTCAACTATGGGTATCGGCACCATTGTTGTCGGCTTGGCAGCCGTAATTGTCGGTCAAAGCTTGTTTGGTAGTCGCTCGATGCTAGTGATTATCTTTAGCTGCATCATCGGTTCGTTATTGTATCGCCTAGCGGTCTCAGCGGCATTAAATGCGGACTTCCTAGGGTTTACTACATCTGATCTGAACTTAATCACTGCCGTATTGGTCGGTTTAGCTCTAATCATTCCTCATCTTCGTAGAGAGCGTAAGGCTCGACAGGCTGCTGCGGGAGGTGCCTCATGATTAGCTGTAAAGATATTAAAGTCACTTTTAATGCGGGTTTAGCAACTGAGAAACGAGCACTTCGTGGTGTAGATCTAGAAATACCACAAGGTGAGTTTGTAACTGTTATCGGTTCAAACGGTGCGGGTAAATCGACACTCCTTAATACGATCGCTGGGGATATTCGCTCATCTAGTGGCAAGTTGATGTTCGATGCTTGGGATGTAACTAACGTCTCTGCTGCTGGACGAACTCGCGATGTAGCTAGGGTTTTTCAGGATCCGCTTGCAGGTACATGCGGCAATATGACCGTAGAAGAAAACATGGCGTTGGCCTATGGCCGTGGTAGCCGTGGAGGTCTTAAACCCGCACTAAACGATGATCTTCGAGATCTCTTCTGCGAGCAACTTAAGCGTCTTAATCTTGGTTTGGAAAATCGTCTAGGCGCAGAGATGGGTCTTCTTTCGGGTGGGCAGAGACAATCAGTCAGCCTGCTTATGTCGGCATTACAGCCAAGTAAGATTCTTCTTCTGGATGAGCATACTGCCGCTTTGGATCCGAAAACCGCTGCATTGGTGATGGAGATCACCGATCAGATCGTTGAAGAGAAAGAGTTAACGGTAATGATGGTGACGCATTCAATGCGTCAGGCATTAGATCACGGCACTCGAACAATCATGATGCATGAAGGCAAAGTGATGTTTGATCTATCAGGTAAAGAAAGAAGTAATTATGACGTCAAAGATCTTCTTAACCTTTTTGCGAAAGCGCGAGGGGATGGAGAGGAACTTGATGATGACAAATTGTTACTCGGGGCATAAAACCTCTGCTTTTTTAGATGGATATCTTGTTAAGACTTAATGCTCTTCATGTCTGCACCAGAGAGCCGAGATATTCATTTAATTTAGGTCAGTCGAACGAGATTGGCCGTTATATGAAAACCTTAAAATAAGAAACTAGATAGGAATACGACATGAAGCTTAAAAATTTAACGGCAGCTATTATGGCAGTCAGTGCTATGTCCAGCGCTCAGGTTATGGCTGCTGAAGATGAAAATAAATTTGATGTGGATATGGATTTCCGTACTTTCTATATGAACCGCGACTTTGATGCGGGCATCCCAGATACGCACGCTGCTGGTCAGGCATTTCGTTTGAATGTTAAATCACCTCTGTGGAATGACATATTTGGTTTCGGTCTATCAGCTGTCTCTGTAGTCGAACTGCTAGATGATAAAACAATTAACTCATCAGATGTTCTAACACCAGAAGGTGATGGCTATACAACTCTTGAGCAGGCTTACATTCGTTTCAAGCCCTTGATAATTTAGATATCCGTGCAGGCCGAATGATTCTGATGACGCCACTACTTAATGACCTGACTTCACGTATTTCTGCTCCAAGTACACAAGGCGTGCATGCAACAGCATCATTTGAAAAAGGTTCTTTGTACGGGATCTATACTGACGAAGCTTCTATGAATAACAGTCAGGATTTTGTTTCTTATTCTGCTAATGGTGAAGAATACGAAATCGTTTCTATAGGTGGTACGTACAAATTTGATAACGGTTTGAGTACGCATGTTCAGTACGCTGTTGCTGATGATTATCAGAAACAGGGCTACTACAACTTAGGATATAACACCAAGCTAGGTGAAAATGACCTGATGCTTGATCTGACTCATATGCGCGGAGAAGATGATGGTGATCTTTATGGCAGTGATTACGACAGTAATTTGACTGGCTTGACTGCGCGTTTATCTGCAGGAAATCTTGCTTATACGCTTGCATATCAAACAATTGGTGGTGATAACGGTTACGACCAGAAGTGGGGCGGCGATGATAATACTCAGTTCTTTACATGGGGTGCTGTTCAGCTACTTGACTTTAATGCTAAAGACGAACAATCGCTACAAGCACGTATCGATTATTCAGTGCCAAGCCTTCCAGGTCTGAAATTGATGGCTAGACATACTGAAAGTTGGGATATCGATCACTCAACTGGAACGGATGGTAAGCGTCACGAAACGAACTTTGATGCGAGTTATACATTGCAAGAGGGTAAAGCTAAAGGCTTAAGCATGCGCCTACGTGTTGCTAATGCTGATGGTGATGCTGAGGTTGTACCTCGTATTAGCGATATCCGTTTCATGATTGATTACAACGTTGATCTTTTTTAATTAGAAGATGTAATAAGGGCTATATTAATGCGATATAGCCTGGTTTGTCACTGGTTCAACAGACTAGGAGGCTACACGTTAGTAATAGTCTGAGCGGTAAAATGTGGCTCTCATCAACCCTTTTACAGCTCTAAATTTTACTATGTAGCCTCTTAAGGTGCTTTGTTTTACTCCTCTCGAATAAAGCACCAAGCAGCACGTGGTCACTTCTGTCGTACCACGCTTTTATCGGAGGGTAGCCCCTCCGTTTTTTAACTAAACTCCAATAATTCAACATCGAATATTAGTGTTGATCCCGGAGTTATAATACCAGCGGAACCATTTCCGTAAGCGAGTTCGCTTGGTATAAATAAGCGCGTTTTCTCACCTTCAACCATTAGTTGTAGCCCTTCTGTCCAACCCTTTATCACCTGATTAAGGCCAAAGCTAATTGGTTCTCCTCTATCTACGGAACTATCAAATACTGAACCGTCAATCAGCGTACCGTGATAATGTACTTTTACCTGAGATGTTGGAGTAGGGTGTAATTCACCATGACCTTCCTTAAGTACTTGGTACTGCAAGCCAGAAGAGGTTTGTTGTACATTTTCGTTCTTCGCATTTTCTTTTAAAAAGTTGTGACCTGCTTCTAGGTTTATAGCCGCTTGTTTCTTTGCTGATTGTTGGTTTTTGTAGAGGAAAAACAGGATGGCAATGACTAATATTGGTAGTAGGTAAGTAAGCATTATCAGAATCCGAAAGTTAAGGCTTATTAATTGCGACGACAGATAGTAATTGAAAAACTACGTTGTCTGTAGGGTTAGTTTAATCTGTTTATTGATAAGGTCCTTTAAAGGGCTGGTAAATTATTGATTATATATTGAATGCTGCCCTGATTACGATTACTCTGAAATAGCGTTCAATTACATAATAAATACAAAATGATCAAACGCTTTAAATGTATAAAACTGCCTATTCTTGCAGGCCTATTGTCCTGCCTACTCTCTTTTTCTGCTATCGCAGAAGAGCAAGTCACGCTTCAATTAAAATGGGTTCATGCTTTCCAGTTTGCGGGCTATTACGCTGCCAAACATAAAGGCTATTATGCTGAATCAGGCTTGGATGTAAGTATTAAGGCAGCTGATCCCCACACAAATGTTCCTAGGTCAGTCATAGCAGGTGATGCAACCTACGGTGTTGGCACTAGTTCTTTACTGCTAGAGCGAAAAGCGGGCAAGCCGCTGGTTGCATTGGCCGTAATTTTTCAGCACTCACCACTTGTTCTTATCGCAGCAGAAAAAAAATCAACGCAAGGTGTCCATGACATCGTTGATAAGCGATTGATGATTGAACCCCAATCCGATGAGTTATTTGCTTTTCTTAAGCGCTCAGGTATTCCTAAAGATCGACTAATCATTCAAGAGCATAGTTTTGACCCTGAAGATTTAATGCAAGGTAGAACAGATGTTATGTCTGCTTACGTTACGAATGAACGATTCTTTCTTGAAAAAGAGCGTTTCTCTTATCAAACCTATACACCTAGATCAGTCGGTATCGATTTTTACGGTGACAACTTGTTTACCAGTGAATCTGAGGTGGCTAATCACCCTGATCGTGTCATTGCGTTCAGGGATGCCAGTTTGCGTGGTTGGCGTTATGCAATGGCTCACCCTGAAGAGATCATAGACCTGATCTTTACTCAATACGACACGCCTTATTCGCGAGAGTTTCTTCAGTTTGAAGCTAAGGAGATGGTGCCTCTGCTCCAACCAGTATTGATTGAAATGGGCTATATGAATCCTGGCAGGTGGAAGCATATAGTTGAAACCTATCAAAGTTTGGAAATGCTTCCTGAGGATTTTTCACTAGATGGTTTTTTATATAAGAACGCTGATCAGGGCGACTTGGGTTGGCTCTATCAGATACTCGCTATCACTTTCTTAGCATTGTTTATTGTGGGGGGGATCGCCCTATATATTTTTAGAATAAATCGTAATTTAGATAATGCGCTATTAGAAAGTCAGAATGCACAGGAATTGATTTGGACTCAAGCAAATCTAGATCCATTAACGGAACTGCCTAATAGGCGTATGTTCAAAGAGCGTTTGTCTGTATTAATGAAAGATGCGGTGAGAAAAGAACAACCCCTAGCGTTGCTTTATCTAGATCTGGATCACTTTAAAGAGATTAACGACATAAATGGACATGCGGTAGGTGACCTTTTACTTGGTATCGTTGCAGATCGATTAAAAAACTGTGTTAGAGAAGAGGGTGTTGTAGCGCGTCTAGGTGGTGATGAGTTCACCGTTATGATGCCAACAGTTCAATCCCCTGAAGTGATTGAGCAGGTTGCTAGTTCCATTCTCCGGGTACTTGCTCAACCCTACCGAATTCAAAATGAGACTTTATACATATCAGCTAGTATTGGTATTACGCTTTATCCTAATGATGCAGAGAGTGCTGATGTGTTACTGCAAAATGCTGACCAAGCGATGTATGCGGCCAAAGCTAAAGGGCGAAATAGATTTAGTTACTTCACACCTGATATGCAGGAATCAGCAAAACATAGAGTCCAGCTTTTAAATGATATGCGCTCAGCTTTACAGAACAACGAATTTGAACTCTATTACCAACCGATTGTAAATTTGAGAACCGGGTTTATAGATAAAGCTGAAGCATTGATTCGCTGGAACCATCCGAGTAAAGGGCTTATTAGTCCGTTGGATTTTATTCCATTAGCGGAAGAGACGGGTCATATTATTGAGATTGGCGACTGGGTATTTAAAGCGGCAGCGAGTCAGTTACATCAGTGGGATATTCATCATGATCGGAAGATAAAGGTGAGTATTAATACCTCGCCTGAACAGTATATTCATGGGGGTAAAACAACCGCTGCATGGTTGGATTATGCTGAAGGGCTGGGAGTGGATTGTGAAGCACTCATTATGGAAATTACAGAAAGTACATTGATGGAGAGTGGTTTAGATGTCATTTCAAAACTACATGGCTTTAGAGAGCGGGGAGCCAAAGTTGCGCTAGATGACTTTGGTACAGGCTATTCTTCGTTATCATATTTACATAAGTTTGAAATCGACTTTCTAAAGATAGATAAGTCATTTGTTAGTAATCTTAAGCAGGATTCAAATGATCTGATTCTGTGTGAAGCCATGATTATCATGGCGCATAAATTGGGTATTAAAGTGATTGCTGAAGGGGTAGAAAGCGAGGAACAATTACACTTTTTAGAGAAGGCCGGTTGTGATTTTGCTCAAGGCTATCTTCTATCCAAACCACTAGCTGTCAATGAATTTGATGCTCTATTAGAAGAGCCTCTTCCATTCGTAAAAGGCTAAAAGCCATGCTGACGCTTATCAATGACTATTTTAATGATAAGCGTTCATTGCTCTCTTCAAAGCTTTGGCGGCTATCCAGCAAGGGTTTTAGTCGGTTTAAGTCCTGTCCAGACTGTTCAGTGGTGACTTGAGCGAGATTAAAATAGAGGTAGTCTTGCATCCATTGCTGGTAATGTTGAAGCCAATCACACATTAACTCTTCTATCGTTGTCTCATCTGCAGTAAAGCCTGCTTCAATATCCGCATCGTTATATAAATAACCTTTTTTAAAGTCTGAAAATGTAGGATTATCAGCCGAAAAATATTCGACAGAGCAACGTTGCGTATAGTGATTATGCATAATGAAGCTGATCCGACTGGTTGTTAAAGGAGCCTCGCTAATTGAATCGATCAATAGGTGCACTTCATCGTTGAAACACTCAACGGTGTGATCGCAATACAGTACCGCAACAATAACCTGATTAATGCGAAACAGTGCTTGAATGGCTTTATCAAGCTGAGCGAGATAACGCTGCTTCTGAGTAGCGGGTGAAAGTTGTTCAAGCATTTCTAGATAAAAACGATCCATGGATTGAACATTTGTTTGCCCATTTAGCGCTTTAATTTTTTTCTTTAACGGCTCGTCGATAGGGATGTGAGCTAATGAGCAAAATGAACTTTGTTTTACTGGGCTAGGTTGCATGACCATCTCCATGAATAATCGTTAGTTCAAATAAAGCAAAGCCAATGCCAATCACTTTATCTGGTTGTTTTTTAAACAAACATTAAAAACGAAAGAGAGATATAAAGTCAGAATAGGCAATCAGTTGCCGCTTTATCGGCAATAGAGAATCTAATTAACCGGTTGAAATGCCGATGCAATGAATACGTGAAAGGCAAAGGTTTTATTAATTATCGATGAAGGAGCGCTATAGGTTCTTATTGATAAATAACTTATTGATTTGCATATTAATTGCGGAATGCTTTTAAATTTCTGACATCTTTAAACAGGGTGTTCGTTTAAATAAACGCTGAGAATTTTTATTAATGTCATCAAGGCTTAAGTTTAAACAGACGTTTAAAAGGAAACCGGTTTATGAATAAGCACCCTTTAGGTACTGTAAAAGAACTATGGCGTTATCCCGTTAAATCAATGGAGGGGGAGGCCCTTGAGCAGGCACAGCTTGAGAAATTAGGTATGGTAGGTGATCGCTATTGGGCGATAAAAGATATTAGCAGCAATGAACTTACAACCGTGCGTAAATCTCCTAAGCTATTGAAGCTATCAGCAAGCTATGAGTCTGAGCCTCGTGCCGGTACTGTGGGAGATAGTGTTGCCTCAGTAGAAATAACCATTCCTGATATCGGTCGCTTTTCTAGCGATGACGATAGTCTTGATACTCATTTGAGTAACTACTTTAAAAAGCCAATTAGCCTTCACCCTTTACAGCCAAAAAGTAACTGGCGATTCTATAAGTTGAAAACAATAAGTGGAGAGAAAGCGCTGAAAAAACAGTTTTATTCAAAAGAAGCATTGCCGAGTTTAGGCTCTATCTCTTGGTCAAAGCTCATAGAACTCTCATTCTTTGCGACGCCTCGTGGACGTTTTTATGACGTATACCCACTTCATATCATTACCAGCAATTCAACAAGCGCATTGGAGGCTTTAGAGCCTGAAGGAGATTTTCAACCTAAACGCTTTAGACCGAATATTTATATTCAAAGTAATGAAGTAAATGAGAAGCTAGAGGAGTTTGATTGGGTTGGGGGGCGTCTCTATATTGGTGACACAATAATTAAATGCGAATCGAAAACGGTACGTTGCCTTATGCCAGCGCAGCCTCAACCCGGTATTGAAAAAGACACTCATGTACTGCGTGCATTAGATAAGTACACTGAGCGACACTTTGGCATTAATGCGACCATTATAAAACAGGGCAATATTTGTATAGGCGACACCGTTTACTGGGAGCCTGAATCTCGATTTTCGTTACGTCGCTTTTTGGAACCTATTTCACACTGCTTAAAAAATATCCTGATTAAATCAAACCTTAAGCTTATCGATAAAATTAGCGGTAAATAGGGCATGCTAATTGTTTTCGCTAGAGCGATTGGATGCGAGTTGTGAGGTTAGCCCAATCGCTGTAGCGGTTAAAAGCGCAGCTACTAGGTAGCTGGAAGTGAAAGATTGGGTACTTTCTGCGAGGTAGCCCGCTAATGTAGGGCCTGCTATTTGACCAACCCCAAAAAAGAAGGTGACAAAGCCAAAGGCTTTACCTGCTTCTGTTGCAGGTAGCATGTCGCTAATAGTGGCGGCAATGATGGCTGGAATGCTAAAAGCAGAAATGCTGAATAGAAACATTGAAAGGTATAGCGCGATTTGGCCAAGTTCAGAAGCGACTAGGGCGTATGAAAGAGTTTGGATTGCGAAGACTGCAATGAGTCCTTTTTTACGGCCAAAATGATCGGAAACCCCACCAAAAAGTGCACCTGAAAAAATACTCAGAATACCTATCAGCATCCATAAGAAACCTGCCTTACTTTCAGTAAAGTGATGCTGTTGGATGAGGGTTGTGACGATAAATGTTGCATAGATAACGTAAGTAAACCCGAATAAGAAATAGATAGAGCCAATATGAAAGATCAGTTTTCTAATATTTTCAGGCTTACCCGTCTCTAGTTTAACGGCTTTGCTGATGTCAGCGTCTTGCGCACCGAATGTGTTTAAATTGAGTTCTCTAGGGTGATTGCGAATGAGCCATACAACAATTCCAGATAATATAATAATGCTGGCGCCGAATAAGCCCCAGCCTATACGCCAGCCAGAGTCTGTCCAGGCTGAATTTAACCAAGGGACGAGTAATCCGCTCAGCACAATGCCTAAGCCGTTACCGACAATCATATAGCCTGCTGCACGACCTCTGTATTTAGGCGAGAACCAGTGCGCGACTAAACTCATTACGGTGATATTTGCGATCCCACTACCTATACCGGTTACAAAGTAGAGTAGGGTGATGAGCTTGAATTCACTGCTTTGACTGACTAATAGCATGCTTAAGCCAACCAATATTAAACCGGTAAATATCGTCCTACGTTCACCTAATTTAGCAATCAGTTTTCCGCAGATAAGAACCGCAGTTAAATATCCAATAAAGTTTCCGGTGCTAATAACGCCCATTTGGGTATAGCTTAGCGATAAGCTGTCACCCATTGATGGAAGTAGCATGCCTAATGCAAAACGGCCCAGCCCTAAACAAGCAAAAAGAGTGAGCACACCTGAAAAGATGATGATCCAAGCGTAATGAATGTTTTTTAAGGGCATAGGGACGTGTTTCAATAGTTTCTAATATGTTAAGTATATAGATGTTTTATAGGCAGATTAAGTGAATAGCTTTAGATAGTGCAGTTGGGAAACATTAAGGAGATCGCTTGGCTTAAACTGAAAATGTTTGGTGTTTAAAAATGTGGCCAAAAGAAAAGGGCGCTATATGCGCCCTTCATCTGATCACTCCAAAATGACGGTTGTCATAGAGGGTGCAAACCGGATCTTTTAAGATATCAGTCTATTCAACTATTAGTTTATTCAGAAACGAGGTTAAGGCAGGCTGCATCAATATCAGCGTCATAATAAGCCATACCTAACTTGTTAAGGTATTCTAGGCGATCAGCCTTCATTAGATCGATCTCAGGTGCATCAAAGCCATTGGCTTGGTAGATACCTGCTAAATAAGCCATAAAGTGCTCACCTTCCTTTACAAGCAGTAAGCTGGCAGCACCCACATCAGGTTTAACTTTGCTGTTTAGCTCTTCAGAAAGCTTAACCGCAAGCACAACAGGCTGCTCTTCGCCTTCAATACGTACACTACGGTCACGTACTGTTTGTTCAGCCCAGTAAAACGCTAGCTCTTTACTTTGTGTTAAAAAAACAGGCTCTACAGACTCTGTGTAGTTGTTACCGATTGTCGCCATGGTTTTTTTAGCTGCAGCTTTCAAATCCCGATCGCCAGAGCGTTTTAATCCGTTCTCTTTAATCGAGCTGACCAGTGCCGATGAGGTTCCGTGATACCAAGTTTCACCGATAGTGAACCCTTGTTGAGTTAATAAATCTTTAGAATCTTGAAGAAAAGTCGGTGTAGTAGCCATAATCGAAATCACTTAATTCAGTTATCTGAGAGAGCAGGTTGGATTCTAACGCAAAAAGCCATTCGAGTGTTACGAGGGGGAGTTAGAAATTTTCATAAAAAAAGCGACACCTTTGAAAAGGGGCCGCTTTTATATTCAAGAGTGGAGTATCTTCCGAGTGATGCCTAAGCAATCACTCGGTTTGTCCACTATGAACGGTGTCTTAGTTAAACTGGTTAGACGTGTTTTTCGCGCCACCAGCTTTAAGAGCGTTTTCACCAGCAAAGTATTCTTTGTGGTCATCGCCCATGTCTGAACCAGACATGTTCTGATGTTTAACACAAGCGATACCTTGACGGATCTCTTCACGCTGAACATTTTTAACGTAACCAAGCATGCCCTGCTCACCGAAGTACTCTTTAGCTAGGTTGTCTACAGACAACGCAGTAGTGTGGTAAGTCGGAAGAGTGATCAAGTGGTGGAATACGTTCGCTTCACGTGCAGTATCAGCCTGGAATGTACGAGTACGTTCGTCAGCTACAGCAGATAGTTCAGAATCGTCGTACTCAGCGCTCATTAGGTTAGCACGGTCGTATGCAGAAACGTCTTTACCTTCAGCAACCCAAGTATCGTAAGTCTGCTGGCGGAAGTTTAGAGTCCAGTTGAAAGATGGAGAGTTGTTATAAACGAGTTTCGCATCTGGGTGTACTTTACGTACGTCGTCCATCATGCCTTTGATTTCGTGAACTGTTGGTACAGCAGTCTCGATCCAAAGAAGGTCAGCACCTGCATTGATAGCTTCGATACAATCGAATACGCAACGCTCGTGGCCAGTACCCTGACGGAACTGGTATAGACCAGAAGGTAGACGCTTAGGACGTACTAGCTTACCGCCACGGTTGAATACAACATCGCCTTCAGCCATGTCTGCAACATCAATCTCTTCAACGTCAAGGTAAGAGTTGTAAACATCGCCCTGGTCGCCAGGTTCGTTAACAACAGCGATCTCTTTAGTAAGACCAGCACCTTCAGAGTCAGTACGTGCAACGATAATACCGTTGTCGATACCAAGCTCTAGGAAAGCGTAACGTAGAGCACGTAGCTTAGCGTGGAAGTCTGCGTGAGGAACAGTTACTTTACCGTCCTGGTGACCACACTGCTTCTCATCAGCAACCTGGTTTTCGATCTGTAGTGCACAAGCACCCGCTTCGATCATCTGCTTAGCCATTAGGTAAGTCGCTTCAGCGTTACCGAAACCAGCATCGATATCAGCAACGATTGGCACAACGTGAGTCACGTGGTTATCGATCTGATCCTGGATTTTAGCTTCTTCAGCAGAATCGCCAGCTTCACGAGCAGTGTCTAGTGCGCGGAAAAGACCGCCTAGTTCACGTGCGTCAGCCTGACGTAGGAATGTGTATAGCTCTTCAACCAAGCTAGCTACAGTAGTCTTTTCGTGCATAGACTGGTCAGGAAGAGGACCGAACTCAGAACGTAGAGCTGCAACCATCCAACCAGAAAGGTACAAGTAACGACGATCAGTTTTGCCACCGAAGTGCTTTTTGATAGAGATCAGTTTCTGCTGACCTACAAAACCGTGCCAGCAACCTAAAGACTGAGTGTATAGAGACTTGTCTTTGTCGAATGCAGCCATGTCAGCACGCATGATATCTGCAGTGTACTGAGCGATGTCTAGGCCAGTTTTGAATTTGTTCTGAGCGCGCATGCGAGCAGCAGATTCTGGGTTAATAGCATCCCAAGGGCTACCAGCTTCTGCTTTAGCAGCTGCGATAGTTTCGATGTCTTTATTAAGTGTAGACATGGTCATTCCTTATATTTGTTCGCAAGCCAGTATTCGGCTAACGCTTAAAAGTTTCGAGAGTGATTCTAGACCTCTCGCTTACATAATTGAAATAAATGACTGTTATTTGCAGTATTTATCATGTGAATGATGATGTGATACTATTAGATCTCTACCGTAGTTGTTTGGCTTTGTTATGAACTTAGATAAAATTGACCTGAACCTTTTAGTCTATCTAGATGTGCTTTTGCGTGAGCGAAATGTAACTCGTTCAGCAAGTTTGTTGGGGATAACACAGCCGGCTATGAGTAATGGCCTGCGTCGTTTACGTGAAACTTTTGGCGATCCTTTGCTGCTAAGAACGAGCGAAGGAATGATGCCTACTGAGAGAGCGCAGAGCATTCAACCACTCTTAAGGCAGGTCTTAGCTTCCGTAGAACAGGTTATTGAACCAATTACTGAATTCGATGCACGTTCCAGTGATCGTGTTTTTCGTATTATGACCAGTGACTACGGTGAAGCGACTCTTTTACCACGGCTATTAAATCGCTTACGTAAAGAAGCACCTGATGTGGTTTTGGACATTCTGACACCCAGTGATATGAGCTTTCAGGAAGTAGAGCAAGGCTTAGTCGATCTGGTAATTAACCGCTTTGATACCCTTCCTCAATCTTTTCATCAGAAAACCTTATGGAAGGATAGCTTCTCTTGTTTATTTGCCGTTGATAACGCTTTAGCGGATGACTTCCGTTTAGAAACATATCTGCATGCACGCCACGTATGGGTGAGTAAAACCGGTATGGGTGCAGGTATGGGGATCACGCCTAAGGATACTAAACGCTTAGGTTGGGTCGATGAGGCATTGGAAGCCATAGGTGCAAAGCGACATATCTCTGTTTTCACTCGACATTATCAATCTGCAGCGCTTTTGGCAGAGCAGAAAGCATTAGTTGCGACTATCCCAACCAAAGCCGCAGTGGCTCAGTATAACAACCCTCGTGTAATCGTTAAAAAACCACCCTTTGATGTACCAGAATTTGAACTGAAAATGGCGTGGAGCCCTTTGTTACAGCACAATGCAGCTCATCGGTGGATACGAGGAGTGATTAGTGAAGTGGCGCAAGGGACTTTAGAGTAACGCTCAAGAAATGATTTTTCGCTCTTGTTGAATAATGACTTCGGATCTAAGAGGCATCTGACTTTTATTAGAACAGACGATTAAATAATAGAAGTAGGGCAATTATTATTGAGCTAGACAAGAAAAACCATATGCCGAGCTCTCTTCTAGAGCGGTACATTTTCTCTTTTTTATGTAGAAGTTCTGCGAGCCCTGTTTCATCTAAATGTGCGCAATAAGGGCAGTTTTCAAGTTTTTCTTGAAAGCGCAGTTCACAGCGCTGGCAGTTTTTAAAGCGGCCTAATAATTTATGTTGTTGCTGTTTTAATTCTAAGAGCGGACCAAACATTAATGCTCATCCTAAGCCTGTTTGCAGAGTAAACTGTGAATCTATTTGATTGGGTGTTAATAATCAAAAGGCGAAATGTGACCTTTATATCCTAAAGGCTCACCGCATTGACCACAAACCCCCGATAGGACCTTCTCGGTTGAGTTACAGTTAGCGCATTCAACTGTTATCGCATCACGTTCTGCTCTCGCTCCGATGACTGCGGCCATTTCAGTTTTAAGGTCTACTGAATCTTCTAGTCCATGTTGCTTTAGAATATTCCACATAGATTCAGTAATTAGAGAGAGCGTTTCAAGTTTCAATTCAAGCTGATTGATTCGTGCAGTATTAATTTCCGACTCTAAGGAAGGGGCAGAAACAACAACCTTTTCTTCTTGTATCTCTTTGGGTGCAGTCATCAGCTTATTTTTACCCTTGTTGATCTAATACAAATTTAGTGAAATATCCCATAATTGCAGTATGTGTAATTAGCCCTTAATTCTAACCTTTTAAGCTTAAATATAAGAAGGTAGTTAGTTCCTGCTATTGAATAGGCGCTTTAGATACTCATATATCTTCAAGTTTATTGAGTTGTTCGTCATGTAAAGAGGAGAGTATCGCTAAGCAACAGCAGGCGCCAAGTAAAGCAAATCCCATATCAGATTGTGTGTCCCATACGTAACCTTGAGTCCCTAGAAACGCTTCTGCTCCTTCACCGGTTAGGAGGGCAACCCACCACTCAATTAACTCATAGAAAGCACTAAAAGCGAGGCAGATCGATATGATTATGAATCCTTGCCAAATTCCACCATTGACAACTCTTTTACGGATTAGAATCTCTCTCGCTAATAATGCAGGTACAAAGCCTTGAAAGAAGTGGCCTACTTTATCGTAATTGTTTCGCTCTGAATTAAATAGGTTTTCGAACAATGGGACTTCAGCATAGGTATAGTGCCCGCCAACCATAAGAACAACACAGTGTAAGAGAATAAAGCCATAGAGTAGAGGAGTGAGCCTAAATGTGTGGTAAGTAGAGGCAAGTAGCGCTCCACCTATAAGCGCAGGCAAAACCTCAAGAAACCAAGTGAATTGGTCTTTTGGGTTAATGCCTGACCAGATCAATACAGATGTAAAGATTAGAACCCATAGGTACTTGATGTCTAATTCTCCTAACCGATCAATAAATATTTCTGATTAGTAGTTTTAGCATGAAGTCCTACGGATTTTAATAGGTATAATATTTTTGTTGGAAATCGCCCTGCACTCAGGGCTTTTTAAGCATT
>CERC01020116.1_pt1 | contig 37902 bp, 34 predicted proteins | sample 530921 | NCBI WGS metagenome assembly CERC01 (sample SAMEA2621099, study PRJEB7988) | marine metagenome | isolation source: saline water (ENVO:00002010), including
GGCTTTCTGAATGTTGCTCTTCAGCTCAGGGGCCAGGTTCGAACGCATGGCCCAGGGGTATTGAGGAAAGTCACCGCTGTAGCCCAGCACTTTGACCTTGCTCCGATCAATCAAACCGCGGTCCATCACATGCTCGAAGATAACTTCGGACAACCCTCCGGCGTCGGCATTGCCATTGGCGACGTTAACCGCAACAGCGTCATGGCTACCGACGAAATGAGCCTCATAGTCCTTTCCGGCTTCGAGCTCTGCCTTCTCAAGGAGTACGGTCTTGGGGATCAGGTGGCTGGAAGTGGATGCGCGGTCACCGTAGGCCATTTTCTTGCCTTTGATATCCGCGAAGGAGCCAACGCCAGAGTCCGCATTGGCAATAATGATGGAGCGATAAGTCGGCTTCCCGTCTACCACCATGGCGGCAAAGGGTTCAATGTCACTCTTACTCTTGGCCATCACATAGGACAACGGACCAAAGTAAGCCAGGTCAATTCGGCCAAAACGCATGGCTTCGATCATGGAGGAGTAATCGGTGGTAACAATCAGTTCTACTTCCTTACCAAGAGTGGTTTCCAGGTAATCCTTCAAAGGTTGGTTTCGCTTGATCAGTTCTGACGCGTTCTCATCCGGCAGCAAGGCAACTTTCAAAAGATCAGGGTCTGTATCTGCGGCATGGGCTGACCAATGGATGCCGAGCATCATTATCAGAGCCAGCAAAGAGTGAATCATTGTCTTCATTGTGCTATCTCCAGTACGTCTGTCGTTATCGGGGTGGTCTTAGGTTTATGGATGGCTGGTTTGCCTTCCGCAGCTACCACGCTGGGTGAACGGTGGTAAATCTCGTCCAGGTGTTTCGATTTCAGGTTTTCAGGAGCATCGTCAAAAACGATATGAGCGTTCGAAAGGCCGATGATCCGGTCTGCAAAACGCTGGGCGTATTCCAATTGGTGCAAGGAAATAACCGCGGTGATTCCATCTTCCTGACAAATATCGCGCAGTAGGCCGAGTACCTTTTCAGAAGTGGCCGGATCCAGGCTGGCAACGGGCTCATCGGCAAGAATCATGGATGGTTGCTGCACCAATGCTCTGGCGATTCCAACCCGCTGCTGCTGGCCGCCGGACAACTGATCTACTCGGGAAAGCGCTTTGTCAGCCAGACCTACGCGGTCGAGGCATTGCAGAGCCAACTCCAGGTCCTGCCGGGGCAGGGGAAGCAGGCTTCGCCAAGTACCGTGATACGCAAGTCTGCCTGTCAGCACATTCTGTAACGCGGTGTATCGTTCGATCAGCTGGTGATGCTGGAACACCATGGCGGTGCGGCTGCGGTGCTGTCGCAGGATTCTACGGTTGGTCAGTTCACCAAACTCGCCAGACACAACCTTCCCGGTTGTGGGCTTAACCAGGTGATTCAGTGAACGAAGCAGAGTGGATTTACCCGCGCCTGAAAGTCCCAGTAGCACGGTGAATTCGCCCTTGTGAAAGTGAACGTTGGTGGGTTTGAGCGCGAGGACGTTTCCCGGGTAGGTTACGCCCATACTCTCGACTCGAAGCATCACATTGGTTGATTGAGTTGGCGCCACAGGATCACCTTTTGCAATAAATAAGCTCGCCGTATTGCGAGTTACAATTGAACGGTAAAGCTGAGAGATGACACCGTCGTGTCACTGACGTGACAGGTTGATGAAGTGCTTTTGGTTCGCAAGGATTTTCCGAAGGGCTCTGTGAAATACATGGAGCTCAGCCAAAGTGGAACGAGCCACCCAGGAGCTTAAGCAACAAAAATTGCGTTCCACCGTCAGTCGGCGAATCTCACGGTACAGTTCGTCCGTGCTGAGTTCATCGAATTGCTTACCGACTATACTCTTGCCTTCGAGGAGGTCGGACGCGCTCTCCAATAGGTCGCGCTTCCAGGTGCTGACTATGGTGGGGTGGATCTGGAAACGGGCAGCAATTCAAGGTGTGGCCTTAAGGGTGGGCAAGGACAGCCTTGCACTTACTAATTCGAAATAAAGTAAGCAGGGCACTGTCACCGCATCACTGATGCTGCGCAAGCTCGGGAGCTATCCGCGTCAGAATGGCCTCGCGATCGCATTGCGCGAGCTGGGCCGCATTGAGCGAACATTATTCGCACTCGACTGGATGCAAAACGTCGAACTGCGTCGCCGCGTGCAGGTTGGTTTGAATAAGGGCGAGGCTAAGAACGCGCTGGCTCGTGCCGTCTTCCTGAACCGGCTCGGTGAACTCCGCGATCGCAGTTACGAGAATCAACGCTACCGTGCAAGCGGACTCAATCTCGTCGTCAGCGCTATTATCCTTTGGAATACGGTTTATATGGAGCGGGCGGTTCAAGCACTGCGCGAAGACGGCCGGGATATCGACGAGACGCTTCTGCGGCATCTTTCTCCCTTGGGCTGGGAGCACATCAACCTGACCGGCGACTATAAAGGATGTCAAACAACTATCCTGCTGCGCGGGATAAGGCAAGGCCCCGTGAATGATATGCGAGAAATCGTGAATCGGCTGGGCCTGACCGGAGAAGCGGAGGCCACGCTTCATGTGGCGCTATTGCGTGAGCTGGTCCAGGGTCGTCCTGTCACTCTTAAGCGGCTTGCAGCGTCGCTCAACTGGACGACGGACCAGGTGGTGCAGGTGCGGGAACAGCTGCCTTGCGGAACCGTCGAGTATGACGGTCAGGGGTTGGTCGGTTCGTAGCTAATCTGGGCCCAACCGGGCGCCCTTTCTCACCCAATGTGGTCCCACTGCTCAGGATAATTGCGGGCCCAACAGATTAGCTTTGTGAGCCACTACAGATACCTGTTCATCGTATTCTGAGTGCTTCCGGGCAGCGTAGCCAGCCGCGACCACACTCACCATTAGTCGGTGTCCCGGATCAACCTGGCGACTTTGGTCAGTAAGGTGTTTGCGGCGTTGTCCGTAAATTGCTGTCCTTCCTCGATGTAGCCCCGCACCGTCCCGTCATGCTTCCAGCCACCCTGGCGCTTGATCTGCGCAAAGTCGACCTTTTCCCGCGCGGCGGCGGTGGATAGACCGCGCCGGAAGCTGTGACTGCTCAGGGTCGGCACGAAGTCCAGGCCGCAGGTTTCCCCAAGCGCTTTCAGGATTCGGTTCACCGACCCGCCTGAAAGGGCCTGGGATTGCAACCGATCCCAGCGGTTGACGGCGCGGAAGACGGGGCCTTCGTGAATGCCGGCATGCTCTAGCCAGGTTTCGAGGGCGCTGACCGGGCAGACCAGCTCGTTGCCCCGAGGCAGGGCCCGCTTCAGGCCTTCACCGTGAGGGTCTGTTTTAGAGCGCGGCAGGGTCACCACCAGCCCTTCCGGCTCCCACGACAAGTGCTTCACCTCAATCGCTACCAATTCACTGCGGCGAAACGCCCCAAAAAAACCGACCTGCAGCAGGGCCCAGTCACGATGCTTCTTGAGCGAGTCAGGCTGTTGCTGGAGTGTTTCCAGGAAGGCCGCAATGTGTTCGAGGCGCAGCGCCCGGGCTTGCCGTTTCGGCCGACCATGGGCGCGACGAATCCCTTCCAACGTTTTGCGCACGCCGGGGTCTCGAGCGGGATCACGCAATCCCTGAGTCTGGTGCCAGCGCCCCAGGGCCGTCAGGTAAACATCCAGCGTGCGAGGATTAAGCGCGTCTGCCTGATCGGACAGATAGGCCGCAAGGGTCGCCGGCTGTGTCGGGAGACGTCCACCCCAGCGCTCAAAGCTGCGAATGGCCGCACGGTAGGTCCGCCGCGTGTTGTCGGTGGTGGCCATGTGGATGTACCGATTAGCCGTATCGGCTAATACGGTCTTTTCCGCGTTACGTAATGTGGACTTGACGGTGGGTTTTGGATCCATGACCGCTCCAATTCGAGGCGTGCTTTCAAGAGCCGCTGATGTACCGGCGTTACAGGAGCAGGATAGAACAGACCACACACTAACGCACGTTAACGCGCTTTAACGTGCGTTAGGCATCTTAAATAAATTTTGTTAATTATCGAATAAATAATGTAATATTACATATCACGTTATATGATAAAATGAGGCATGTCATGGCCCGCGCCGGAATTACTTACCAGGATGTCGCCAACGCTGCGCAACGCGTCCGCCAACGCGGTGACGAGCCCACTGTCGACCGGGTGCGATCGGAACTCGGTACCGGCAGTCGCAGCACTCTCGGGCCAATGCTGAAACGTTGGAAATCAGGCAGCGAAGCCGCAGCGGATCTGAACGGACTCCCGGCTGACTTGGTGGCCGCCGTGAAAGCCCTGCATGAGCGAGCTCAATACGCGGCCGATGAACGTATTACGCAGGAGCGCGAAGCGCACCAGACGCTGGAACAGCAATGGCGCACCGAGCTGGAAGAGGTGCGGCAGCGGTGCGAGTCACTGGAAGAGCAACGCTGCGGGCTGGAGAAGGCCAATGAAGCGCTTCGCAACGAAAGCGATGCCCAGGCCCACGCTCTTCAACAGGAACAGCTCCGGGCGGCCTCACTCACGTCCAAACTGGAGGCAAGTCAGGAGAAACTCAGTGAGACCACTGCAACCGTCCAAGAGATGAAGCAGGAAAACCGCGATATCCGCAGCCATTTCGAGCACTACCAGCAGGAGATTGCCGAGGATCGCCGTCATGAACGGGACCAGTTCCACAGGACCCAGTCAGGGCTGGAGGGTCAGGTGGATCAGCTGACGCAGCAGCTCCGTTCCAGCGAACAGGACCGCGACACGCTGAGACAACATCGCGACCAAATAAACCAGCGCTATGAGGCCAGTCAGGATCACGCTGAAAACTTGAAAGAAAAATTGCACGCGAGCCAGGCCGTCATAACACAATGGGCAACGCGAACAGAAACGCTGGAAGCGACAGTCGACCGCCTCCAGCTGGAGCGAGATAGCGACGCCGAACACAGGGAGAAGCTTGGTGCGGCCCTAACGGATTCTGAAAAACATCTCGCGGCCTGCCAGCAGCGGATCTCCGACCTCAGAGAGCGCGTGGCAGCGGCTGACGACCGAAACCAGTTCCTCAACGATCAGAATCGCGAATTACTGCAGGAAAAAGCTGTCCTCCAGGGTCAGTTGAAACAACTACAAACAAGCCTGGCTAAATAGCCCGCTATTGTCTCGGCCTGATCATCCCTGAGAGTTGCGAGTGATGCCAATCGCGCAAGGAGTAGTTAGATGTCTACCGTGATCTTTGGCAGGCTGCGAGCTGCGGCAAAACGCATTCAGCATGATGCGCTGACGGTTATTTTGTGGCGCGAGACCCGAATACCCCCCATAGTCGTTCGGCTGCTCGCAATCGCAGCGTACGCCATGAGTCCAATTGATCTCATTCCGGACTTCATGCCGATCCTGGGCTATCTTGACGACATTATCTTGGTCCCGCTGGGCATCGTCCTTGTCATCAAGCTGACGCCATCGAATGTGATAGAAGCAAGTCGCTCGAAAGCAGCTAAAGTGGCAATCAAGCCGATCAGCCACGTTGCGGCCGCAGTCGTTATTGGCACATGGCTTTTATGTGCCACGGCTTTTGGCTACTGGGTGTGGGAATACAGCAGGTAACGCATCGTCTGCACGTGATGAAATAGTTAATTTAAGGCTTGTAAAACAGATGGTTAATGCGCTTTTTGGAGGATTTCGTCAGAATCGTTGCCGACCCTCTTTATGGCCTGATCTTTCGTGTGATCTGGCCAGTTATGTCTGGCCGGATATTTACGGCCGATCCTGTACCATTCTGGGAAATGATGCAGGGTGACCTCAAGCACGGGGATGTCCTGATCACCAGCCCTGCCCACCTCAAGAACCTGCACCCGGGCCTTGTTGATGTTGCGCGACCATCGTTGATATTCTCGTCAGGCGGGCCACTTGATTACGAACATGCACAAGCTGCCCGGGCAATGTTTGCGACCTGCCCAATCGAAATATATGGCAGCACGGAAACCGGCGGCATTGCCTACCGGCGACAAACGTCTGCTGAAACGGACTGGACTCCCCTGCCCGGTGTAATGTCGCGCCTGAATGATAAGGACTGCCTTGCCGTTCAGTCCCCTCATATTGCCGGCGCTGACTGGTATCAAACCGAAGACAAAGCTGAGATCGAGCCTGCCACTGGGAAATTTCACTTGCTCGGACGTGCTGACCGCATCGTCAAAATTGAAGGGAAACGTGTGTCGCTGAATTCAGTGGAACGGCGTTTGATAGCCTCTGAGTTGGTATCGGAAGCTGCTGTTTTACTGCCTGATGAGAATGATCGCCGGCTTGGCGCGATTGTCGTTCTTACCAGTGCGGGATATGCGCGGCTTGAAGAGTTGGGATCTTTTCGAATGGGGCGTTTGTTACGCCGGGCAATTGCCGAATTTGAAGAAGACGCCGCCTTGCCGCAACGCTGGCGGTTTGTGGAGCAAATTCCGACAGATAGTCAGGGAAAGCGCCCTCTTCACCTGTTGCGCACCGTTTTCGCGCCAAAGCCAACAGAACCGGATATACTTGAAACCGTGCAAACGGACGATCAGGTGACGCTCACGCTGAGCATTCGCGAAGACCTGATTTACTTTGTTGGTCATTTCCCGGGCATGCCAATTTTACCTGGCGTCACACAACTTCATTGGGCCACGTCATACGCCTCATCCATCTTCGGAACGCCTGAAACAACCGGCGAGGTTTCCCAGCTTAAGTTCCGAAAACCGATCCTTCCCGGACATATCGTAACTTTGGAACTGCGCCGCGACGCCAGTCGCCAAAAAGTAAAGTTCCGGTACTTCTCTGATGGCGACGGTGATCTAAGCTCTGGCATATTAAAATATGATGGTGACCCAGCATGAAGCTTTGCGCCGTCATCCCCACCCACAACCATAGTACGATGCTTGAGAGTGTCGTCACGCGCATTCGCGACCATGACATCCCGATTTTTATCGTCGATGATGGTTCGGACGCAGAAACCCGGCAGGCCGTAGAACAGCTGCATGCACCTGACCAAGGTGTTTTTTGTCGGCGACTTGATGACAATGCGGGCAAAGGTGTTGCTGTGATGACCGGTATGGCCGCGGCCAAGCGTCATGGTTTCACCCATGCGTTTCAGGTTGATGCTGATGGTCAGCATGACCTTGATCGCATCGATGACATGGTCAAGCTTGCACAAAACTCCCCAGAAGCCCTCATCACCGGACTTCCGGTATATGATGACAGCATTCCCACCGGGCGTAAGATTGGCCGCTGGGTGACCCATATCTGGGTTTGGATAGAAACGCTGTCACTTCAGATCCGAGACAGTATGTGTGGGTTTCGCATCTATCCCATTGGCCCCAGCCTCGATATCTGGAAACGCCACGGCATCGGCCACAGGATGGACTTTGACACCGAGATCATGGTGCGCCTTTTCTGGGACGGCGTGCCCGTGATCCATTTACCTATCAAGGTCACCTATCCGGTTGGAAACACATCTAATTTCCGCATGTGGCGCGATAATGTTCTGATCAGCTGGATGCATACCCGACTGGTGTGCGGAATGTTGGCAAGGCTCCCGCGCTTCATCGCCAAGGGCGGACAGTTTGCTCCACCCGCAACCGCGAGCAACAATACTCATTGGTCAGAAATTGACGAACGCGGCATCTATTGGGGTATGCGGTTTCTAGGGCAGGTTTATCGGTTTGGCGGACGAAAGCTCTGTCTGGCCGCAATGTCACCAATCATTGCCTACTTCTTCGTGACCGGGCGCACCGCACGAACAGCATCGGGAGATTTTCTTAGGCGGGTCGCGGAACACAATGGTCACCCCAAACCGACCTGGCGGGACAGCTTTCGCCACTTCATGAAATTCGGGGAATCCGCCCTTGATAAAATCGCTGCCTGGAGCGGCGAAATGAACATTGATGACCTTGATTTGCCCGAAAATGCGGACAGCCTGTTTTCCTATATTCCCCGTGATCAGGCGGTCATCCTGTTTGTCTCGCACTTTGGCAATATCGAGCTCGTCCGCGCCATTGCCAGTCGTGATCGCCACTTTCGGGTCAATGTCCTGCTTCATCAGAAAAACGCTGCCCGGTTCGGCCGCGTCCTTCAAAAACTTGCCCCGGAAAGCCAGGTTGACCTGATCGAGGTTACCGAAATCGGCCCGGATACCGCGATGATCCTGCGCGAAAAGGTCGAACGCGGCGAGTGGATCGTGATTGCTGCTGATCGGGTTGCCATCGGTGCGCGGGACAAAACGGTTTCCGTGCCATTTATCGGCCAAGATGCGCCGTTCCCACAGGGGCCCTTTATTCTCGCCCATGTTTTACAGTGCCCGGTCTATATGGGCGCTGCCTGGCGCGAGGGAAAACGTTTCAATATTTCGTGGGAAAAACTATCTGAGCGCATAGACTTGCCGCGCAAGGAACGCACTGCCACAATCACGAAACATGCAAAAACATATGCAAGCTGGCTGGAAAAGCTTGCTATCGAACAGCCCTTGCAATGGTTCAATTTTTACGATTTCTGGGCGGACAAGAAGGATAAAAATGAATAACAACCAGAAGCATGTCATTTTTGGCGAGGGAAATCTGTCGATCGAGGACATTGTTGCCCTTGCCGAGCGACGTGCCCTTCCGCACCTGAGTGTGTCTGATGCGTTCACTTCGCGTATTCAGGCCGGGGCCACGTTCCTCGACCGGGAACTTAACGACCATGGTCATATTTATGGTGTCACGACCGGCTATGGCGATTCCGTCTCACGCCGTGTCCCTCCTGAGCTTGTTGACGAACTTCCTCTTCATCTCAGCCGTTTCCACGGTTGTGGTCTTGGCAACATCCTGAAACCCGATCAGGCACGCGCCGTTCTGGCTGTACGCCTCGCATCGCTCTGCACTGGCTATTCTGGCGTAAGCACCGGCTTGCTCAAACAGCTATCCGCCCTGCTCGAAAACGATATCGTACCGCTGATCCCCGAAGAAGGTTCGGTGGGCGCAAGTGGTGACTTGACCCCACTTTCATATGTGGCTGCCGCCTTGGTTGGCGAACGCAATGTGCTCTTTGACGGCACTGAAATGCCTGCAACAGATGCCCTGTCGAAAGTTGGCCTTTCGTCACTGCGTCTTCGGCCAAAGGAAGCGCTGGCAATCATGAACGGCACGTCAGTGATGACGGCCCTGATGTGTCAGGCCTTTGTGCGCGCCCAATACCTCTGCGAACTCAGCACGCGGATCACCTCACTGGCCTCAATCGGCCTGCTGGGAAACCCGGCACATTTTGATAATCGACTTTTTGCGGCAAAACCCCACCCCAAACAGGCAATTGTTGCTGCACGTATTTCCAACGACCTCGCTGCACTTGGACCAACGTACCAGCCCGCACGCTTGCAGGATCGTTATTCTTTGCGTTGCGCGCCGCACGTCATCGGGGTGCTGGCGGATATGATGCCGACCTTCCGCACTATCCTTGAGACAGAACTTAACAGCGCCAACGACAATCCTTTGATTGATGTGGATGCAGAAGAAATCCTTCATGGGGGGCATTTTTACGGTGGGCATATCGCCTTTGTCGCCGATGGTATGAAAACGCTTGTCGCCAACCTTGCGGATCTTATGGACCGTCAAATGGCTCTGCTGGTCGACACCAAATTCAACCACGGTCTGCCATCAAACCTTTCGGGTTCCTCATCAGATCGCGCATCAATCAATCATGGACTGAAAGCAGTGCAGATCGGCGTATCCGCCTGGACTGCGGAAGCTCTGAAAAACACCATGCCGGCTAGCGTATTCTCACGCTCTACCGAATGCCATAACCAGGACAAGGTCAGTATGGGCACCATCGCCGCACGTGATTGTTTGCGGGTACTGGAACTGACAGAGCAGGTTGCAGCAGGATTGTTGGTGACGGTTCGACAGGCCATATCACTACGTCTTCAAACCGGCGAAATTCAATCTGGTCAACTTGGTTCGGATCTTGCGGCGTTTTGTGCAGCGCTTGAAGCTGACATTCCGTTTATTGACGAAGACCAACCACTTGAAGCCACCCTGCGCCAATTACTTGTCCGCATCCAAAGCCGTCATTGGACGCTTTATGACGATGAGGAGGCCTGATGCTCAGCTCATCTGTTACTGAAAAGGTGCAGTTTTACCATCTCGACCCAATGAACGTGGTGTGGCACGGCAACTACGTTCAGTTCTTTGAGAATGCCCGGTGTGCCCTGCTCGACAAGGTTGACTACAACTATCCCCAAATGGATCAGTCCGGCTTTGTTTGGCCTGTCGTCGATATGCGCGTCAAATATGTTGCCCCCTGTCACTTCGGTCAGGAAATTACAATCACCGCAAGCCTGCGCGAATATGAAAACCGCCTGAAAATCGACTATCTGGTGACAGATGCGAAAACAGGCCAGAAACTGACCAAGGGATTTACCATTCAGGTCGCGGTTGAAAAACACAGTGGCGAAATGCTGTATCGCAGCCCGGACTTCTTCATCGAAAAGATGGAGGCACTTCTGTGACCCGCCGTTTTCTTGTTCTGATCACATTGTGTGCAATCGCATTTGTCGCCCCATCGATCGGGCTTCAGACATTGCGGGCGGAAACCGCCAAACCCGCATCACTTAATCAGAATGAGTACCTCCACGGCACTTTTGAACTTGCGCGTCATCTGGACGGCTTTGAAAAACCGCTGCTGTCCCGTGGTGAGTTCGTCATATCACCGCAATCGGGTCTAATCTGGAAAACAACGTTCCCGTTTCCCGGTGTAACTGTCCTTAAGCGCGATAGAATTTATGCGATTGCCCCGAATGGTGCCCGGAACGACATGGCCAGCGGGTCGAAAACACGACAGTTCGTTAGCATGATCTCTTCGGTATTGGCTGGCGACTGGACTGGCCTAGAAGATCAGTTTGATATTCAAGAAAATGCCGAACAATCAAACAGATGGAAGACAACCCTCACCCCGCACCCTAACAGTGCAGTCACCACCCAAGTAGCCGAAATCGTGGCGTCGGGCGATATCTTTGTGCAAAACGTGACCATTGAAAAGCCGTCTTCAGATCGCGATGTCATTACATTCGACGATCAGCTGGTTGGGGAAAATCCTTTGCCAGATGAATTCGCCAAACTCTTTGCAGACAGGACAGGCGAATAATGCGCGGTGCATTTGTTTGGGGCATCTGTCTTGTCCTGTTGGCTGGCTTTTCTGTCTGGCAGTTTACCGCAGATCGGACTAAGGTGGATGCCGATTTTCTGTCATTGATTGGGCAGGAACAGGATAAGTATTCGGATGGTATCAGGGATATCGATGCGGTACGTGCACTGCTACGGGAGAATGGTCGTCAGGCGATTTTCGTGCTGTCCCATGGTGACCGTGATCAGTTGGTATCCATAGCCGAACAACTCAAAACAAAAATCTCTCAGATCGATGGCACTGAAAACATCACTCTGCCTGGGCAAAACGCCGGGCGGCTTGATGACCTCCAAAAGCTTTATGGCCCATACGCGAGCGGTCTTTTGTCGAACGATGACAGGGATACCCTTCTCAATGGTCAAGCCAAGCAACTTTACCAACGGACACTTCAGGAACTCTATTCACCAACGTCATTCTTCACCAGCACGACCTTAAAGCAGGATCCATTCCTATTGATGCCGTCATTTCTGACAAGTTTGGCGGCAAAACTCGGTTCCGGGAATGACATAGCAACCAAGAATGACCGTATTTATCTGCCGTTAATCGTGTCGCTGAAAAGCAACCAGTCCGGTGCCGCTGCAACCACTTGGGTTAATCAAACTAATCGTATCATCATGGGCGCACACCAAAATGCGCCAAAACTAAAGATCTTCAAAACGGGCCAGATATTCTTCGGCGCGGAGGAAGCATCCGCAGCAAAAAAAGACGTTCAAACCATTGCTTTGATTGCAACACTTGGGATTGCGATCCTAATCGGGCTGACCTTCTTTTCACCGATCCCGCTTATTGGCGCGATTGTGGTTGTCGGAAGCGGACTGATTGCTGGCGCAGCAGCGTTGACTGCCTTTTTCGGCACCATCCACGCCATTGCCTTGGTGTTCGGCGCGACGATGATCGGGATTTCGATTGATTATGCCCTGCATTTTCTTGTTGTTCCGGCTGGCAAAACGGGTTCGCGTGACCGTTTTAAGGTGATCCGGAATGGTCTTTCTCTGGGGCTTTTAACATCGATCATCGGCTTCGTTGCGCTTGCACTTAGCCCCACCAGTTTATTGCTGCAAATAGCCGTCTATTCAGTTGCGGGCCTGCTGTCGGCCTATTGCACGGTGAAGTTCCTTTTGCCGCTTTTCCCAGTCCGTGAGGTTCGCGAGGACGCGCCTATCGCAATCGTCCATCGCAGGCTTATGGGTGCCTTTTCGTACCTGGTTGTTTCATCGCAACTGCGCCTAATCGTAGCAGGCATGCTGATAGCCGCTCTCCCCGTGACGGTTTTTCTTGTTCCGGGTCAGGATGACATCCGTGCCCTTGGTCAAAGCAACCCGACCCTGCTTTCAGAGACCCAAACGATATCGGAAACCCTTGGTTTGGGTGGAAGCCCCGCCTTCATCCGCATTGATGGGCACAACACACAAGAGCGCCTTGAAACATCCGAGGCGGTCCGCACGGCCATCTTGCCGTTGATGGCCGATGGGATAATTGAAGGTGCAATCGCGTTGTCAGATTTTGTGCCCTCCATTGCGCGCCAAAGGGCCAATCGCGAACTGGTTATAAACAACCTATACCGGCCATTCGCACCAGCATTGGCTGACGCTTTGCAAACTCCCATCAATGCGCCGGATTTAGACGCTCCCTACCTTACTCCAGATAAGATCGGCGATACCTTGCCAGAGCTGACAACTCTTCAAGCTGGCACCTCAGATATCATTCGATTGCGTGGCGTCACCGATGGCACCGCGGTTGCCGCCGTGCTCAAACCTTTTGAACATGCCCGCTTTATCAATCCGCCCGAAACGATCAGTGCACAGTTCGCCGAGTACCGTTATTGGGCTTATATTGCACTAGGCGCAGTTCTCCTGATCGCACTGCTGCTGGCATCGCTTCGCTTTGGCCTTGCCAAAGGACTTCGTGTCTTTTCCGCCCCTGCTGGTGCGGTTCTGTTTGCGCTTATTGGTGGAACTGTGTTTGGGGTCCCGATCAGCTTCTTTACGACAATGGCAATGTTTCTCGTCTTTGCAATTGGCGCGGACTACGTCCTTTTCCTGAGCGAAGGAAAAGACCGAGAGCAAGCAGAAAATACCCAACTTGCTGTATTTCTGTCGCTGATTAGTAGCGTCCTCGCGTTTGGCCTTTTGGCGACCAGTTCAGTCCCATTGGTCAGCGATATCGGCACGGTTATAGCGTTCGGATTGGTTGGCGCATGGTTCCTTGCCTTTTGGATGACAGCACCCGCCAATCCCACGACAAGAAGAGGACACGCAAATTGAAACAGGATTGCGATATCGCCGTCATTGGTGCCGGTCCAGCTGGCAGTACAGTTGCAAAACTGCTTCACGACGCAGGCCTTCATGTCACAGTACTTGAGGCACAGGAATTTCCGCGCTTTGTGATCGGCGAGAGTTTGCTACCAAATTGCATGAATGTACTTGAACGGGCGGGCTTTGTACCCGCCCTTGAAGAAGCGGGGTTCCAGCATAAGAACGGCGCTGTTTTCGAGTGTGGCCCGAAATATCGCACCATCGATTTTCGCCAAAACTTCGAGACAACTGGCTGGGGGACGACCTACCAGGTAAAGCGCGCTGAGTTCGATCATATCTTGGCAAACGAAACAGCAAGCGCTGGTGTTGACCTGCGATTTGGCCACAAGGTTACAGCAGTACGGGCCTCAGATGGTAATTGTCTGATCACGTATCAGGATAAAGCAGGTGTGACAGGTGAATTGCAGGCTGGTTTTATTGTCGATGCCAGTGGGTATGGCCGCGTTTTGCCGAAACTTCTGGGACTTTCCCGTGCGCCCCAATCGATTTCCCGCCGCGCAGTGTTTACCCATGTAAAGGACCGCATCGACGACCCCGGTTATGACCGTGATAAAATCCTGATTACTGTTCATCCTGACCGTCATGATATCTGGTACTGGCTGATCCCGTTCTCAGATGGCACTGCTTCTGTTGGGGTCATCTATCCGGATGGCGACCCTGAATTTTCAGGTATGAACGAGCAGGACGTCTTTCATCGCCTGATATCGGAAACACGCCTTGGCCAGATGCTTGCCAATGCGGAACCAACCCGACAACTGCAATCAATCGCCGGGTACAGTGCGGAGTCAGAAAATCTGTGTGGTGACGGGTACGTATTGCTTGGCAATGCGGCCGGTTTCCTTGATCCGGTATTTTCATCAGGGGTTACAATTGCACTGCATTCTGCGGAATTGGCCGCTGATATGTTGATCGCACGCCATCAGGGACGTACCGACATCGACTGGGATACGGGATTTGCCAAGCCGTTGGCACATGGCGTCGAAACCTTCAGGTCCTATGTCAATGCATGGTATGACGGCCGTCTGCAGACAATTATTTTTGAACAACCAGATGATGATTTCCAATTGAAACGTATGGTCGTTTCCATCTTGGCAGGTTATGCATGGAATATGGAAAACCCACTGGTGGCCAAAACCGACCGTTATCTTGAGATGTTGCACGACCTATGCACTCCCGCATCCTGAAATCCGCTATGATTGTGGCCTGCGTGTTGGGCTTGTCCGCTTGCGAAGCAATGAACCTGCCTCAGGTATCGCTGCCTAATGTATTTTCAGGTGATACCGGACATCAGGTTGCCCTGGCAGAAGGACTTGATTTCACGCTGCCGACAGCCCCCTGGGACGAAGACGAAACAATTGATGTTGCCCAGCAGGTTGAAGCAATATGGGACACCCAAACCCAATCCGGCACTGCAACCTTTCAGGGACGCATCAATATTCAGCCTGATCACGCACGGATTGTCATGATTGATAACCTCGGCCGCCGGGCTATTGAAATAGATTGGACGCCGCAGGATATCATGATCCGGAAGGCGAACTGGCTGCCGCAAGAATTTGATACCAAACGACTTCTTGCCGATATCGTCATGACCTATTGGCCACTTGATGCGGTTGAGGACGCCCTGCCCGACAATATGTCGGTTCATGAAGGATTTGGTGAAAGAACAATTCGCCTTAACGATACGGGCCGCAAATACGCCACCATTGAACGCCCGATCAAAGACGTCTGGCAAGGACAAGCTAAGCTTGAAAACCAGCATTTCAAGTATCGCATCAAGATCAATTCGCTACGGACCGGGACTTAACGATGGCCCGGTACACATCCTATTTGTCATCGCTTGGCATCATTTCCGCGCTGGGAAATGGTAAGGCTGAGACGACCGCGACCCTTACGGGACGCAGAACGGCTGACATGATAAAACGCAGCGGATTTTTACCAAACCGTGACGCCATTCTTGGCACGGTTACGGCAGATCTGCTAGCGCTGCCGTCTCAACTCTCAGAACATGACACCCGCAACAATCGTCTTCTTTGGGCCGCCGCAAGCCAAATCAGGGATAGCATTGATGAACTGATTGCATGTTATGGCCGGCAAAGGATTGGGGTTCTGGTCGGGACCAGCACCTCCGGGATCGAAGAAGGCACAAACTCTTATCAGCACCGCATCGAAACCGGGCAATTTCCCGATACTTTCCGTTATGGACACCAGGAAATAGGGTCCCCGTCTGCATTTCTGAGAGATGCATTTCACCTTATGGGGCCCGCCTACTCCATTTCCGCGGCCTGCTCATCGAGTGCAAAGGCTTTTTCATCAGGCGTTCGATTATTAAGGGCCGATATTTGCGATGCGGTTCTTGTCGGAGGCGTTGACAGTTTGTGTCGGTTGACGGTCGGCGGGTTTGATACGCTTCAATCGCTGTCCATGTCGGTGTGCAACCCCATGAGCCGGAACCGCGACGGCATCAATATCGGCGAAGGTGCAGCCCTGTTTATTCTGCGCAAAGATGCTGGCGATATCGAATTACTTGGCGTTGGTGAAAGCTCGGACGCTTATCACCCCAATGCGCCGCACCCGGATGGCGTCGGTGCCGCACGTGCCATGCAAGCAGCCCTAAACAATGCAGACCTGACAGCAGAAGATATCGCCTATATTAACCTTCATGGCACGGCGACATCCCTCAACGATGTCATGGAAGCGAAAGCTGTAAAAGAAGTTCTGGGCGACAATGTTCCAGCAAGCTCGACCAAACCCCTGACCGGGCACAGCTTGGGGGCAGCTGGCGCAATCGAAGCTGCCATTCTTTGGCTATCGCTTAGTGAGAACGCAACCGGCGCACCGCTACCGCAGCATCTTTGGGATGGCGAACGGGATGATGATATTCCAGAACTGTGTCTTGTCGGTGAAGGTCAATCCTTAGCGCCGCGTGATCGGCTGGCCATGATGAGCAACTCATTTGCCTTTGGCGGCAGTAACGTCTCTGTCATCCTTGGAAAGGGATGGACGACATCATGACCAACCTATCAAAGCACTGTGCATCTGCGTTGCCCCCGGTCCGAGAACTGGTTATGCATGCCGCGCCAATGCTGTTGATCGACCGTGCCGTTGCTGCTGACGAAACGTCAATGACAGTTGAAGTCGATATCACTGCCAAAAGCATGTTCCATGTTTCTGACAAAGGCGTGCCGGGCTATGTCGGGATTGAATATATTGCCCAAACTGTTGCGGCCTATAGCGGGTGGCGGGCAAAAAACGTAAATGCGGACGCAACGCCACGCGTCGGATACCTTCTTGGGTCGCGCAAGGTCACAATGTCACGCACCTGGTTTCCGGTTGGCAGCACGCTGTCGGTTCATATACGTAACATCTTCGAAGATGGTGAAATGGGTGTGTTTGACGGGGAAATACGATTGGGCGAGGAAATGCTTGTCGCAGCACGTATCAATGTATATCAGCCCAACGACAATGAAACATCTTTGACATCATCTTCGGACAACAAACAAGAAGCTACAGACCAATGACCAAGACCATATTGGTAACGGGCGCCAGCAAAGGTATTGGCGCAGCAACAGCACGGCGTCTTGCCAAAGACGGATTCGACATCGTTCTTCATTACAATTCGGACCGAGAGGGTGCCGCGGCTGTTGCACAGGATGTTGTTGCATCCGGTGTTGAGGCGCGCCTGTTGCAGTTTGATATCTCGAAGCGTGATGCGACACGTGAAGTTCTGGAAAACGATATCGCCGAAAATGGCGCACCATATGGCATAGTCCTCAATGCCGGGGTTACACGTGATGCTCCTTTCCCTGCCTTGGAAGATGACGACTGGGACAGCGTTCTTCACACCAACCTTGATGGTTTTTACAACGTAATCAAACCACTATTGATGCCGATTATCCAACGACGCCAAGGTGGACGCATCGTGGCCCTGACATCAATTGCAGGCATTGCAGGCAACCGCGGCCAGGTAAATTACGCGGCCTCCAAAGCCGGGATTATCGGAGCCGTCAAGTCCCTCGCCCTTGAACTGGCGAAACGTAAAATCACGGTCAATGCTGTCGCTCCTGGGGTTATCGAAACACAAATGACCGGCGACCTACCCGAAGACGAGGTCAAGGCAATGATCCCAATGCGCCGCTACGGAACGACCGATGAAATTGCTGGGACGATCGCATTCCTCTGCAGTGAAGATGCGTCCTATATCACCCGTCAGGTCATCAGTGTGAATGGGGGCATGCTATGACCCGCCGCGTCGTCGTTACCGGAATGTCAGGCATCACTGCACTTGGCAATGATTGGCAAACCATCAAGGAGCATATGCAGGCAGGAAAAACAGGTGTCGTGCGGATGTCTGAGTGGGATGATAAATATGACCTACGTACTCGCCTTGCTGCACCGGTAAAGGACTTCTCTCTCAAAGGCCGTTTTAACCGCAAACAGCTGCGCAGCATGGGGCGTGTCGCCCAGATGGCCGTTGCAGCGACCGACGATGCCCTTGAAATGGCTGGTTTGCGTGACGATACGGCCCTGTTTGAAGGTGGGCGGCTCGGCATTGCATACGGGTCATCATTCGGCAGCACGCCGCCAGTCCTTGGCTTCACGCGCCTGATGGAACATGGCGATAGCAACGCGATTACCGCGACCAGCTACATCCAGATGATGAGTCACACAACTGCGGTCAATATCGGTGTCCTATACGGGATTACGGGACGGATCATTCCAACCTCGACCGCTTGCACTTCTGGCAGCATGGGGATCGGATATGCTTACGAGACAATCAAATACGGCAAGCAGGATGTCATGATTGCTGGTGGCGCCGAAGAACTATGTCCTACCATGGTGGCCGTGTTTGATACACTGTTTGCAACCAGCGTCAACAACGACACGCCAGAAGCGACACCCCGTCCTTATGACGTCAAACGTGACGGACTGGTGATTGGTGAAGGTGCGGGCACGCTGATCCTTGAAGAATACGAACATGCCAAAGCACGTGGAGCAAAAATTCTGGGGGAGATTTCTGGGTTTGCGACCAATTCGGATGGCTCGCACATAACGCACCCAGCCAGTCAGACAATGGCGCGCGCCCTTCAAGGTGCCCTTGATGACGCTGAGCTCTCAGGCTATGACATTGACATTGTCAGCGGCCATGGAACAGCAACAGACCATGGAGACATCGCCGAAAGTGAAGCGACCAGAACTGTGTTCGACCGGGCCGTCCCGATACACACCCTTAAGGGGCATTTTGGCCACAGCCTTGGTGCTTGCGGCGCGATTGAAGCGTGGCTGGGACTGGAAATGATGCGTGAACGTAATTTTATCCCCACAGCAAACCTGTCACAGGTCGATCCAGCATGTGCGGAGCTGGACTACATTTCAGCTAGCTCCAGAAACATCCATGCCGAACATTTGATGAGCAACAATTTTGCATTTGGCGGCATCAACACGTCGCTTATATTTAAGTACGAAGGCTACTAAGAAGCTGCACCAAGTCGCAAAAAAGTGCAACGCGCCCGTATTTCGATCAAAAATCTCAACTGTTGCGTCTATGATTAATGTGACACTAAAGAGAAATACTTTACAGTCACTTAGGCGAACGCCAGAAAAGCAACGGTTTTCGTAGGAAGTCACTTTGACAAATAATTAGTACCAATGAGCAACACCCCAGTTATTACGTGTTCTGATTAACTTCCATCTCGTAACATCTGTTTTATCTACACTTTCTTCTGTCTGAAGCGATCAAATGCGACGGCGATAACAATAAATGACCCGACAAACGTTCCCTGCCAGAATGTGCTGATACCCAGCAAAATAAGGCTGTTGCGGATTACTTCTATCAACAACGCACCAACGACCGCGCCAAACGCTGTGCCACCACCTCCGGCCAGATTGGCACCGCCGATAACAGCAGCAGCAATCACGGTCAACTCCATCGCCTGCCCGAGATTGGTCGTCACACCCCCAAGCCAACCAACTTCGAGGACACCGGCAATACCCGCCATCAGTGCGGAGAACATATAAACACTGACCTTAATGCGTGCGACAGGAATCCCGGTCAGAACAGCCGCATTCTCATTGCCCCCGATGGCGAACAAATGTTGCCCCCAACGCAAATGCCGAAATGCGAAGGCTGTGAGACACGCCAGGATAATCATGATGATCAGCGGATGCGGAAGGCCGAAAGTTGCACCACCCCCAAGCCAGAGCAAGAAATCGTGATCTGGCCCAAACTCGTAGATCATCTTGTTGTCAGATAGAACCATCGCCAGGCTACGCGCGACAGATAACATCCCGAGGGTCACGACAAATGGCGGCATTTTCGCATAAGCGATCAGTACGCCATTAACTGCGCCGACCAGAAGCGAAACGGCTAGCGCTGCAATGCAGCCGGCCCAAAACGGCATTCCGGCCGACATTATGACACTCACAGTCATGGCAGAAATTACCAAGGTCGACCCAACTGACAGATCAATGCCACCTGATGCGATGACTGCGGTCATTCCAAGCGCAATAATCCCAACAAATGCAAAGTTGCGCGTCACGTTAAAAAGGTTTCGCTCTGTCGCAAAACTGTCGGTGAGCACGGTAAGAGCCAAACAGGCGAACACCGCCGCCAAAAAAACCCAGAAAATCTGCTGATTGACGATCCTGGCGGTCCAACCATGGTGCTGGGAACGGTTTATAACGTCAGCAAGAGATGGATTTGCCATGTTTATTGTTCCTTTCTTAAACCCACTCATGCGCTTTCAATTGCCCCCGTAATAAGGCCCGTAATTTCTTCTGGCGATGACGCCGAGGCTTTTTTGTTGGCGACGAGTTCCCCACGCCTGAGAACCACAACCTTGCTGGCGACGTCAAAAACATCGGGCATACGATGGCTGATCAGGACAACAGCAATTCCATGATCACTCAGTTGCCGTATAAGGTTAAGAACCTCCGCCACCTGGCGCACGGAAATCGCTGCGGTTGGCTCGTCCATCAGGACAATTTTTGCATCGCTCAGAAGTGTCCTTGCAATCGCAACAGCCTGCCGCTGGCCACCGGACATTTTGTGTACCAAATCTCGCGGTCGGGTTTCGGACTTCAGACGGGCAAACAGCTCTGCTGACCGCTTGCGCATGAATGCATAGTCAACGATCTTGATCGGACCAATTTTTCTGGTGGGTTCACGCCCCAGAAACACGTTTGAAGCAGCACTCATATTATTACAGATCGCAAGATCCTGATAAACGACCTCAATGCCTGCTTTCTGCGCATCCAGTGGTTTATGAAACGCCATTTTCTGGTCAGAGATAAAAACATCCCCGGAAGTCGGGGCAAAGTTGCCCGCGATGACCTTTACCAGGGTGGACTTGCCGGCGCCGTTATCTCCCATCAGCCCAACCACTTCACCTGGCTCAATAGCAAGCGACACATTATTGAGCGCCTGTATGGCACCATAACGTTTGGATATGTTTCTAAGCTCCAGAACGCTCATGATTTCCCCTCCTCTACGCAATCCCGTCAACTGACGGCCGGCTATTGTTTTTGCAGCAGACCCAACGCACGCTCGGTGTTCTTGCGGCTGCGATAGGCCGCGAATTGCTGATCGGCCAAGACCCCCATCAGGATCACCGCGCCCATGACCGCAAAGTTCAGCGAGGATGGAATTCCGAGCAAATTCACCAGGTTTTGCAGTTCCTGAAGCAAGACCGCCCCCAGGACGATACCGATAACAGACCCTTCGCCGCCGCGTAGTGAACATCCGCCCAAAACAGCCGCCGCAATAGCGTAAAGCTCATAAAAGTTGCCATGCGATGACGGCTGTACGGATTTAGTAAACATTGCGAAATATATCGCCGCAATCGAGGCCAATACGGCGCAAATGACATACGCGGCAATGGTGACAAAACGGGTATTTATGCCCGAGAACCGCGCCGCTTCCTCGTTCTTGCCAACGGCACATAGGTGCCGCCCAAACACTGTATGATGCAACACGACCCACATCACAGCGGCAACAATCAGCATTGCCAGGAATGAGTGAGGAACACCAAAGCTCCGACCGATTGTCAGCCATTCAAGTTGTGGATAGCTGGAGCCAAACGGGAACCCGGCAGTCGATTCAGCGGTGTAACCACGTGCAATCCCGCGATAAATCAACAGGCCGCACAATGTCACGACAAAGGGTTGGAGCCTGAACCGTGTAATCAGTATGCCGTGCGCAAGACCGATCAGCACACCCAAGCCGATGGTAATTGCCACTGCAGCGGGCCATGGCACGCCAAATTCGCCGACCATGTCGACAAACAAGACCCCGAGCAAGGCAATAACAGAACCAACCGAAAGGTCGATCCCTCCGGTCATGATGACAAAACCCTGCCCGATGGCAAACAGTCCAAACAGACCAATCAGGTTCGCAGTATTTCCGAGGTTAATTGGCGAGAGAAACAAGGGGTTACGCATATAGACAATCGCGCCAACCACAATAATCAGAACCCCAAGACCAATATCTTTTTTCTGCATTTTTCAGGCCTCTTCCAGCACTTTGCCGACGGCAAGGTTAAGCACGTTACTCTCGGAGAACCTGAGCCGAGGTAACTCGCCGGTAATAACCCCGTCTTTCATCACGACAATGCGGTCTGACACCCCGATCACCTCTTCCATATCGCTCGATATCATCATCACCCCTACTCCGCGATCCGCCAGAGATCGCATCAATCCATAAATCTCGGCTTTCGCGCCGACATCAATTCCCCGGGTCGGCTCATCAAAAATGATGACCTTTGGATTCATGGAAAGCCATTTTGCCAAAACAACTTTTTGCTGGTTCCCGCCCGACATTTCGCTGGCCGCACTGCGTACATCGTGCGTCTTGATGCCCAGTGCCTTGCGTTGGGCTTCGGCAACTGCCATCTGCCGCCGCTGAGAAACGATGCCATGGGTTGTGTACGCCGGAAGGCTTGCCATTGTGACATTTTCAAGCGTCGGAAATTCCAGGATCAAGCCCGCCCGTTTGCGATCTTCCGGCACAAGATAAAGTCCTGCCGCGATCGCGTCTGAGGGCGACTTGATCTCCAACGTCGCTCCATCAAGCGAAATCTCGCCACCAAGTTTTTCGCCAGCACCGAATATCGCTTCGGCCAAATCTGTGCGCCCTGCCCCGATCAACCCTGCAACACCAAGAATTTCGCCAGCCATCAGGTCGAAACTGGCTGTGTGATCCGGCTTGCTTTTGATCGATAGGTTTTTGACAGAGAGGATTGGCTTGGTCGCGGGTGCTGCGGGCGGTGTGTAAAGCGATTTAAGGTCTCGCCCGATCATCATGCGGATCATGGCATCATGTGTTACTTCTTCGCGCGCCAGTCCTCCCACATTTCGACCGTCCCGCAAGACAACCGCGCGATCCACGCATTCCTCCACTTCGCTTAAACGATGCGAAATATAGACAACGGCAATCCCTTGCGTCTTAAGGTCCGCAATGACCTTTAAAAGCATGTTGGTTTCCGAAAGCGTCAGGCTTGACGTTGGCTCGTCCATGATGACAAGACGCGCATTCACAGACAAAGCCTTGGCAATTTCAAGCAACTGACGCTCTGCCAACGACAATGTCGAAACCATTGTTTCTGGTTTAAACGGCGCACCAACACGTTCAAGAAGCGGTCGCGCAAGATCATTCATCGCTTTTCGGTCAGTCAACCGAAGCGGTCCACGCACTTTTTCACGCCCCAGAAAGATGTTTGCAGAAACATCCATGTTGTCGAAAACGTTCAGTTCCTGATGGACAAACGCAATCCCGGCTTGTTGAGATTGCTTGACGTCAAACCCGTCATACTCCTGACCATCCAGAATGATCTTTCCCGAAGTCGGGGCAATCAGCCCACCAAGGATCTTCATCAAGGTCGATTTGCCAGCCCCGTTTTCACCCAGAAGTCCAATAACTTCGCCTGCTTTGATCTGCAAAGAAACATCATCAAGGGCAACCACGCCGGGATAAACCTTGGTGACATCTTCAAGTCGCAGATCAAGCTCATGCACTGCACTCATTATATTCGTCTCCCCAATGTCAATTCGACATCATTAGAAAGGTGCGAGCGGGCGCACTCGCAGATTAACTGCACCCGCTCGCTAGGCAGGGGGAAGAAAATTACCCGCCTATTCTTTCCTTAACGACGGCTTCGAACTCATCAACATTGGATTTGTCGATAACTTTGGTCGGCACGATAATCAGACCATCATCGGGAATCTTGGAGGTGTCGCCTTCAAGGTAATCCGCCATCAGATGCATACCCTGATATCCCCACTGATAAGGGTCCTGCACGACAGTTCCGGCAAAACTGCCCTCGCGGACGGCGCCAAGCGTTACAGGGTCTTCATCAAAGGCGATAACAGTGACCTGTCCCAATTTTCCGGCAGCCTGCAACGCTTCGTAAATTTTGGGGGGATTGTAGGAATAGAACCCGACCATGCAGTCGATATCCGGATTTGCAGCAAGCACATCATCGACATTTGAGCGCGCGCGTGCAAAGTCGACATCATCACCCCGGACATCGACAAGCTCAATGCCACTGCCCTCAACGGCTTCACGGAAACCAGCAATGCGTTCAATTGCGTTGTCTGCACCAAGGAAACCGACAAAGCCCATGCATTTGCCACCATCAGGCATGGCTTTGACGGCGACTTCGCCAGCCTGGATACCTGCGGCAACGTTCGAAGACCCAAGATAGGAAATGCGATCACTTTGCGGTGCATCACTATCGGTGGTGAAAAGCGGAACCTGACCAGCGATACGGTTGAACGCATCAATGGAGTTTTTCGGGTCTGCCGAAGAGATCATGATCGCGTCAGTACCCCCTGCGACCAAATCGTCCATCAAGGCATTCTGCAGTGCAGCCGTGCCTTGCGCCGGATAACGGAATTGCAGCTCGTATTCCGGCAATTCGGCTTGCGCAGCCTCTACGCCGGCTTCTGCAAGTTTCCAGAAATCCGATGCTGCATTCACGACGAATGCGAGCTGTTGTTTTTCTTGTGCAAGCGCTCCGCCAGCCAAAACCACTGACAGACCAAGCGTTGCGAAGGTCGTTGCTATTTTCATGCGTTTAATCCTCCCGATTATTGAACCGCAGCACTATTTTATGAATTATCTGTGCGGATATTTATTAATAATATCATTAATAAATCCGGATCAAGTGCTTTTAACCACTAATTGTTTAAGTAGATGGTTTTAATCACACATTGATCCACTTTTTTTGATCTTCGCTGGCGAAAACCGCGTCCAAAACACGCATCGACGCAATGGAATCCGCAATGCCGTAAGGCAATGCGGTACCTGTAAGGATTGCCTGGGAAAACTGCTCGGCCTGTTCGGTGTATTGATCGCACGCTGGCAATATCTCACAGCCTGCAAGGCTGCCGTCGAGACTTTGACCATCATCAATAACCACGGCCGTTTCTTCGCCTGCCGGCGCGTTATATGGGATCATAATTTCGGCGCGCGCCTTTGTGCCAAGGACATTTAACGTCTGATATGGACACAATTGCGTGGAAACAACGAAAGACAGCTGCCGCCCGCGGCCAAAGTCCGCCACGACACTTGCCATTCGGTCTGTCTTGAATTCCGGGTCCCTGTCGATCAGAGCCATCACCTGTACGGGCTCGTTTTCAAACAGAAACCGCCCCGCAGTAATTGGATAGCACCCGATATCCATCATCGCCCCACCCCCGGCATCTGGGCGATTGCGAATATCCGAACCGTCAGTGTTAAAGTAGCTGAAAGCCGCCTGAATAGCCCTTACCTCTCCCAGCTCTCCGCTCCTGACCAAATCGCGGACTCGAAGCCACTGCGGGTGATAGCGAACCATGAACGCCTCTGCGATCAGAACGTTATCCGGACATTGCAGAAGGCGCCGTGCGTCGTCTGTATTCAATCCAATTGGCTTTTCACACAACACATGCTTTCCTGCCCGGGCCGCTGCGAGGGTCCAATCCACATGCATATGATTTGGCAAAGGGTTGTAGATCGCATCTATTTCCGGATCTGCGATCAAGGCCTCATAAGAAGCATAGGATTTTTGAATTCCAAGATCATTGGCTGCCCTTGCCGACCGACCAGCATTGCGCGATGCAATCCCCAAGACATTTGAAGAACTGGACTTCTGGATTGCAGGAATAACCTTTTCCAACCCGATCTTGGCCGTTGAAAGAATACCCCAGTTGATTTTTCGCTTTGTCACGCCTATTGCCTGTCCCGTCTGAATTTCGATAAAGATTGGGCCGGATCCATAGGAACCCGGCCCTGATTACACTACCTGAGCATCAATTATCCGCGCAGAAGCCCGGATCTGACTGATTGCAAATATCCAATCCCGTAAAGAGCGGGTCATCTACCTTTTTGCCATTGATCAGCTCGATCATGACATCAGGGGCGCGATAGCCCATTTCAAACGGGCGCTGACCAACCTGCGCATGGCTGCGGCCGTCCCTGAAGGCCTGCGTCTGCGGCGGAAGCGTATCCCCGGCAATCAGGATCAATTCCTTGGACTTCAGCCGATCCATGACCTGATCTGTAACCTGGGCATACGCCTGTGGCGCGAACTGCGCCCAACCACCAATAAGGATAAAGGCATCCAGATCCGGGTTGGCCGTGAATGTATCGGCCATTTGCTGGTTTGCGAGATCAACCTGATCGTTTGTAAAGACCGGGCACCCATCGACTTCCGTCCAGCCATTGCTGTTATCAAGACGTTCAGTGCCCTTCACGCCTGAGATCGTGTCACGAAAGCCGGCCGCCCGTGCATTGATGTTGTCTGCCGCAACGTTCCCAAGCTGCAAGCAAACGGATCCGCCATCCGGCTTCAGGGTCATGGCTTCTTCGGCCATCTTGACACCCATCAGATAGTTATCTGTCCCCAGATAAGTCGCACGCAAATCGCGATCTTTTTCAAGAAAGTCCGCATCAATCGTCATCACAGGGACATCCGGGTTGATCTGACGAATGCGGTTAGCCATTGCGGGCGCATTTGATGGCGAAATTGCGATGGCGGCAACGCCACGGGTTAGCAGATCGTCAACGATCTGAACTTCGCCAGCCTCATCCGCACTGGATGCCGGCCCGGTATAGAAGCACTCATATTCAGACTCCTTGTTCTCCGACAACCACTGCTGACAACCAAGGTTGATTTGTTCAAAAAACGGGTTATCCAAGCCTTTGACTACGATAGCCAATGTCTTTTTGTCATTGGCATTTGCAGCACCAACACCTGTCGCAAGAATGAGCGCAGATGTGAGAGTTAGTAACATTTTATGTTTCACGTTTAGCTCTCCCTAGTTGGTCTGGCCCGGAGTTGATTACCCCGGATACCAGATTTTCCGAGGATCGCCCGGGCTTCTCTCGTATGACCAGGCCCGCTCGATCATTCCCTCGAAATCTACTTGCGGACGCCAACCAAGGGCGGATCGTGCCTTGGTGTTGTCCAGCCAGTTGCTATGAAACGGTGTGGGGATTTCGACGGCTTCCATACCCCGTGTCCGAACGAGGTAATCCGCCACTTGCGCATAATCGACCGGCTCATCCATAGCGATATTGAAAAGCTCTTGCATCGCCGCGGGATGATCGATGGCAGCAATCAACGCAGCAACGAGGTCATCGACATGCACAAAATTGCGTTTAAGTGGCGCCCCCGTCCTGTCACGCATCAGCGGCACAAAGTTGCCTTTTCCAAGGCGCGCGGCCTTGTCTGCACTCATAAGGTCGCTCCAGACCGGGCCACCAAACTGATCAGGCCCGAATGAAAGCGCATACCTGAAATCATCTTTCTCCATGATCCAGGGCGCGCGCAAAACGGTGCCATTTAGGCCATACTGGATTTGATATTGCTCAATCATGACCTCTTCGAGCACCTTGGTCAGCGCATAGCACCCGCTATAGGCTTTCCTCGGCGAGGTTTCCGTGATGGGCTCCGGGTATTCTTTGAAAATGTGCCCGACAGAACAGTCCCCTCCGATCAAAACAAACTGCTTGAATGTCGGTGACTGGCGTGCCGCTTCAAGCAGCAAGAACATGCCCTTGATCGCGACATCAATCACAAGCTCGGGGCTTTCTTTTACCGCGGCCATATGAAGAACGTGGGTTACGCCATCCATTGCACGCGCAATGGTCTCAGGATCAGAGAGAGAACCGTTGATGACCTCTATCCGACCGTCCGTTTCGACCTTTCGGTTGTGACACAGTGCCACAACGCTGGCGGACGAATATTGCTCGCAACCAAGAAACGTCGCCAGAAACGCCTTGCCGACCTTTCCCGTCGCACCCGTAACCAAAATCTTCATTAATCATCCTCCCTATTGAATTAATAATATTAATTAATATTTTTAAGTCAAGTGACCTATCGAACGTCTCGTCGATAAATTTATTAGCTTCCGCAATTAATAAATATCGTGGCTGAATCGCCTGACGGGTTGTTTTGATCAACCTGAACAGGTATTACCAATGACGATTTGAACGGGTAGGCATTCACCAAACCATTCAATTTGCGGACCTAATAGCTGTGTTTGTCGGCGGCTTCTCAATCACCTGACACAATCACTGCAAACAATCGCTTGGCAAAAAGACCAGAGGCAGAAAAGTCTATGTCGCAAAACAAACATTACGGTGGAAACAAGCGCCCCACGATGATGGATGTCGCTGCAATGGCGGGCGTGTCGCAAGCTACTGTTTCGCTGGTCCTGAATGGCAGCCCGGCTAAACTGACCGAAGCAACAAAGCAGCGCGTGATCGATTCTGCCGTCAAACTCGGTTACCAGCTTGTTCGCCGGGAAAGCCAAGTCACGCAGACCAGCAAATCACGTTCGACAATCATCTTTATCGCCGATGAGATCAGCACAGATCCCTGGATGGCGCTGGCTTTTGAAGGCGCCCACAACAAGGCGCTGGAGTACGGCATCAATGTCTGTCTGGCCGTCAGCCATGGTAACGCCAACATCGAAGCCAGCATCGTCAACCAGATGGCAGGCTCGAACGTTATTGGCTTTATCTACGGCACCATCCTGACAAGATTGGTGGAATTGCCCCCGGTTCTGTCGCAGAAACCGACTGTTTTGGCCAATTGCTATGACAGCACCCGCACCCTTCCGTCTGTGTTGCCCGGTGACTTGCTTGGTGGACGGGCCGCGACTGAACGGCTTATTCGCGCGGGGCGCAAGCGCATCGCAATCATTAATGGCCAGAAAGGTGTTGATGCGTCGCGTGATCGCTTGAAAGGATATCGACAAGCGCTTGCCAGTAACGACATCCCGTTCGACTCAACCCTTGTGCGCCCTGGTAACTGGGAACCCTCCACCGGCTATTCGATGACCCACGAACTTATGGCACTGGACAATCCACCAGATGCGATTTTCTGCGCAAACGATTTGATGGCACTTGGGTGTTTTGATGCCTTGCGCGAACTTGGGTTAAGCATCCCGGATGATGTTGCGGTAATCGGATTCGATGATCGGGAGATTGCACAACATACGCACCCTCCCCTCACAACGCTTATTCTCCCGCACTATGAGATGGGTGAAATTTGCGCGGAACTTCTTATCGACAGTGTCGGGGGACTTTTGGCATCTCCGAATCAGATCAAAGTCGAATGCATGTTGGTTGAACGCGATTCTGTTGAACCCAACCCCAATTCGGAATGATCGCGGGCCCACTGCAGAGTGTATTTTCTTCGCTTAGCGCACCAACGCTTGGCTGTTGACGTGTATTGCGTAAACGCTTGATGTCGCAGTAATCATCAACTCGTTCCCACGCGCACCGCCAAACGTTAAATTTGAGACGGTTTCGGGCACCAGAACCTTGCCAAGCAATTTACCGCCGGGATCAAAACAGTGAACGCCATCTGCGGCAGAACTCCAGACATTGCCGTAACAATCGACCCTTATCCCATCTGGCAAGCCATTGTCGATTTCGGCGAAATCGCGCCCATTTCCAAGCGCGCTTTCACCAACAACATCATAAACACGAATGACGGCCGGGATTGTCGCATCGTGGCTGCTTCCGGACTCGGTTACATAAAGCAGCTTCTCATCATTGGAAAATGCCAGTCCGTTTGGCTGCCTAAAGTCCTGCGCAACGCTTTCTACAATTCCGGTTTCCGGCTCAAGACGGAACACATTGTTGAATTCCTGCTCGGGTGTTGCCTTGTATCCCTCATAGTTCGACAAAATCCCGTAGGTTGGGTCCGTGAACCAAATTGATCCGTCTGTCTTCACCACGACGTCATTGGGCGAGTTAAGACGCCTGCCCTCAAAGCCATCAGCCAGCGTCGTGATCTTTCCGTTGTGTTCGGTGCGCGTGACCGTCCTTGATCCGTGCTGACAGGTCACAAGGCAACCATTCGTGTCGCGGGTATTGCCATTCGCAAAGTCAGAGTGATCGCGAAACTCGTTAACCGAACCATCACACATCCAGCGGAATATCTTCTGGTTCGGAATATCGGAAAACAGAAGGCATTGATGCGCCGGAAACCATACCGGCCCCTCTGTCCACAAATGCCCACCAGAGATTTTTCTCAGTCGAACATTTGGCAGAACCAGGTCGCGAAACCGATCATCCAAAATCTGGTATGGCTCAAACATACCAGATGTACTTTCAAGTTTGTCTACGGCGCAGTAAGCCACGTGACAATCCTTTGTGCTAAACAAGTTGTGTGACAAGAATGCTTGGCTCGAATGGGGTCACGTCCACTACCGCACCAGCTGCTGGCGACCATAGATCAGCAACATCCCGATAATCACCGCACCGAATACCACCTGACGGAACGTATCTGCAGGAATATCGACACCGAGCTGGGCGAAGTACCTTTGTGGCTGAACCACTGAAAGCATCGACTGCAAGATGGTGATCAAGATGACCCCTGCGATCGTTCCGACATATTTTCCGCGGCCGCCAAGGACGTTTGTTCCACCAAGAATGATCGCAGCGATGGTTGGCAACAAATAAGGATCACCCATTGCCTGATATGAACGGTTTGCCCATCCTGCCAACAGAACACCCGTCAAAGCCGCGCATGCCCCCGAAAAGATAAAGCAGGCCAGAATAACCTTGCGTGTATCCACCCCGCTCAGAAAGACGGATCTTTCCTGATTACCAACGGCATAGATCCGACGGCCAAGAACGGTCCGATTAAGCATAAACACAATCGCCGAACCCAAAATGATCCAGATAAGAAGTGGGTTGGGAATGCCAGGAATGAGATGGCCGACCGCCAGTTCACGCATGAACTCGGTTGCCCGGTCTTGCGGGGCAAAACCGCCCGTATGATAAACCATAAGGCCCTGTGCGACCGCGTTCATTCCAAGGGTGAATATCATGGCCGGCGCACGCAGATACGCCACACCCAACCCATTCACCGTGCCGATCAATGCACCACAGAAAACCCCGAACGGCACCGCAAGCGTGACACCCCATTCTGGCCCGAGGAATCCGGTTGCACCCGTTGCCATCATGCCGCCAACGCCAATGGTCCACGGGATGGAAAGGTCGATATGCCCCAACAGAATGACAAGCATCACGCCACTGGCAACGACCCCCAGGAAGGATGCGGTGTGGAGCTGCTGTATCAGATATTTTGGTGACAGAAATGCTGGCTCGACCATTGCGCCGATCAGTAGCAGAACAATTACACATGCAAATGCAATAAGGGTCGCCCGATCAAATTGCCTTGCGATTACGCCTGAAACACTCATTTTTCCGCCTTACCGATAAATATCTAGTCTGTTCTTAATTCGCAGAACACGTAATGAACCGAGACTGACCGCAACAAGCAGCACGACGCCGACAAACAGCGGCTGCAAAACAGGGTTGATGTCAAACACGATCAACAGATCCCCAACTGTCCGCATGACGAAGGCTCCGAAAATCGAGCCGACAGCACTTCCGACGCCACCAAACAAAGATGTTCCGCCAATCACCACGGCGCCGATTGAATTCAGCGTATATTCATTGGCAATCGACATCTTCGCCGCGCCGGAATAGGTCAATGCTGTTAAAAGGATACCGCCAATGGACGCCAGTAAACCGCTCAGGGTATATGCCAGCATCTTTGCGCGATTGATCGGAATACCGGACATATAAGCCGCTTGTTCCGATGAACCGATGGCAAATGCAGCTCTTCCCAGAACCGATCGGCGATACGGGATCCAGATGAACACGACCACTGCCAGCAACAGCAATACAGTATGCGGAACCGCAAATGACGAACGGGTCATGAAATCAGCAAGTTCGAAATTCACAGACCCACCTGGTTGGGGACGAATGGCAAGCGCAACACCGAAATAGACGGCACTTGTCGCCAGCGTCGCAATCAGGGGCTGCAGGCGGCCATACACAATTATGACGCCATTTATCGCGCCACAGGCCAGACCAAGCAGTAACACGCCAAAGATCCCGAAAGTTGTTGCGACGGGTCCACCGACAACAATCGAAGATGCAAGGCAGTTCGACAGCACAAATGTCGCACCAACAGAAAGATCAAGACCGCGCGTGATAATCGGCAAAGTCTGTGCCATTGCCACCAGCGCAAGCAACGCACCTTTGTTTGCCGCCGTGTTGATCATGTTCGGAGACAGGCCGACTGCCTGCTTCCAGCCATAGACAAGGAACATTGTCGTAAAGATCAGCATGGCGATCAGAACCCCACGCTGGGCCGCTGACAGACGTCCGATCCACGCGAAATATTTTGGTCGAGAAACCAGATCTGCTGGTTCAGATCCCACACTCATGACGACACTCCCTGTTTCTTATTTTGCTCAGGTTGGGCCGCAACTTGGTCGGGAAGATTAAGCGCAGCTGACACCAGATTTGTTTCGTTAAGATCATCGCCCGCAAGGGTGCGAACGATCCGGCCGTCATACATGACAAGAACGCGATCACAGCAACCGATCAATTCGTCATAGTCGGTTGAATACAAAAGGATTGCGCATCCCTGTGCGGCGAGCTTCTGCAGAAGTTGATAAATTTCCTGCTTGGTACCGACATCGATGCCGCGGGTTGGATCGTTCAATAGGATAATTCGTGGCTTGGTCATCAACCATTTACCAATGACGACTTTTTGCTGGTTGCCGCCAGACAACGCCCCGACCGGCCCGTCAATGCCATCAGCCTTGATCTTGAGAAGCTTGACCATCTCATCAATCGCTTCTTCTTCCGCATGGCTATCGACAACGCCCAGTCGGCTCATTTTTTCGACCGCTGCAAATGACAGGTTTTCACGCACCGTCATTGAAAGCATCAACCCCTCGTATTTGCGGTCCTCTGGCACAAGAGCAATGCCGATATCATCAGACTTGGCCATCTTCGGGCTATTTAACTTAACCGGGGTTCCGTTGACCTTTACCGAACCAGTCGACCCGATCAGGGTGCCAAACAGGCCAAGTTGCAACTGTCGCTGTCCCTGCCCGTCGAGACCACCCAGTCCAACGATTTCACCCGGTCGCATCTCAAGATTGATGTTGTTGAGCTCGTTATTCCACGAAAGGTTCTCGACTTCGAGGATTGGCTCGGATGCCACGGAACTGGTGCTTTTCGCAGGATAAACACTGCTGTATTCGCGACCGATCATCATCTCGACAACAGCACTGTCGGACTTCGTACCATTGGTAAAAGTTTCGACCTTGCTGCCATTGCGATAAACGGTGCATGTATCTGCCAGTTCCGCAATTTCGGGCATCCGGTGCGAAATATAGATGATCGCCATGCCCTCATCGCGAAGCCGGTGAAGCATCGAGAAAACCTTCTCTACGTCGGCCGCCGTCAATGCAGAGGTTGCCTCGTCGAGGATCAGGATTTTTGGATTGCGTGCCAAAGCCTTGGCAATTTCCACCATCTGGCGTCGGGACAGCGAAAGACTACTCACCGTAGCCATCGGATCGATGTTTTCACCTCCAACCCGCGCAAGGGCTTCTTCCGCAATCTGGCGTTGCGCACGATAGTCGATAAGGCCCAGCTTGTTGCGTGGTGGACGGGTGATACCGATATTGTCGGCAACCGTCAGGTCCGGCAACAGGGAGAGTTCCTGAAAAATGCACGAAACGCCCAGATCATTTGCTTCCTGCGGATTTGCGAAATTGACGACATCTCCATCGATCTTGATGGTGCCACTATCAGGCTGCACAACGCCCGACAGAATTTTAATTAATGTCGACTTTCCTGCACCATTCTCACCAAGCAGTGCGTGAATAGATCCACGTTTGGTGTCAAAGCTGACGTCTTCAAGCGCGCGAACCCCGCCATAGCGCTTGGTAATGCCCGACATTGACAGTAAATAAGGAGAGTTGCTCTCTGACACGGCAGTATTCCTAATCAGACTTGAGTACCGCCGACCCAAAAAGGGTCGACGGTATTTGGATGCTTGTTATTATTAGTTATTTTCGCCGGTCTGCGAGGCGATTTCCTCTGCCGTGAAGCCGATATTGCAGGATTCAAAATTGTTGCCCGCAAAGAAGCTACCCGGCAGTTTCGGGAACATCTCGACGCCTTCCTCAAACGGCGCATAAGAAATCGAAGTCGGGAGTGCAATTTCCGACGGAACAACTTCGCCCTTCAACGCCGCAATCGCGGTTTTGATGGTTACAGAGGACTGCGCGGGGCCCGTTCCACCGGACTGACAGCTCAACCCAGCCTTATTGCAAAGCTGTCGGAACGCATTTTCGGTTTCGCCGGAAATCGGGGCCTTGAATACGCCAGCATCCAGCATTGCCGTGGCAACACCTTGCGAGCCACCCTGTACATAAATCCCGTCAAACACACCACCGGCTGCGATGGCATCTGCGGTTACTTTCTGCCCGTCACCCGGGGCCCAGTTTCCGACAACATCGACGACTTCGATATCGCGACCAGATGCCTTGATGACCTCAAGGAAGCCTTCGTTTCGTGCAATATCGACCGGCTGCCCTGCCGGACCACGCACATGGAGGAACTTGGCCGGACCATCACCACTTTCCTTAAGCAGGAATTCCCCGGCTGATTTACCCAGGCCCTTTTGGTCGACATTGATCGCAATTTGGTTGGGATCATCAATAACGTTGTCAAACGACAGAACCACCACATCGGCTTCATTGGCCTTGCGCACCACTGACCCAAATGCCGCCGTGTTGTTGGCGTTGATGATGATGGCGTCAAAGCCCTGGTCGATAAAGTTGTTCGCAGCAGCAATCTGTGCGGCAATGTCTTCGCCCACGGACACAACCTTGAACTCTTCGATGTCGGCTGCGACAGCCGGTTGGGCAGCATACGCTTTCGCAACCGCGATCATTTGAACACGCCAGTCATTGGCAATAAAACCGTTTACCAGTGCGATTTTGTATGGGCCCTCACGCGCAGGCCACTGGAAATAGTTGGTGTTTTCCGATACCGGCGTGAAACAGGACGGATCGGCACCGGGACCAGCAACGGTTTGCGGTCCAGCCATCGCCACATGCGCGGTCATCATCAACGCGACAGTAGCTGTCGTCATAGTCAGTAGTTTTTTCATGGTATTCCTCCCGTTGGATGCATTGTTCTTTATGTCATCCGCTGCAGGTCAGCGCCGCAGCCCGCATTGTGAAATTATCTTGGTCGCCCTTTTGCCAATTGCTTTCATCAACACTTCTGATTGGTGATCAGAAATGGCGGTATCGTCAGTTACCTGTAAGGAAGTTTCGTCATCACGCAGATATTGCGTAACCCGAACATTTCCCCTGATGTCAGCTTGTGACTTATTGTTTTTTTGTTTTGACCCTTGCCGTTGATCGGCAAGATTGGGTTTGCGCCAGCAAAGCCACGCGAAAACCGTTGCGCAACCTTCTTTGCTTTCAATTAAATCGTAAAGAGCAGTTTCCGCACAACGCATACGGTGTTACGCATCCAAGTTGCGGGTTCCCGCAAGACAAGGGAAATGCCTGCGAATATTATTCAAAGGGCGGAGGAAACAACCATGTCGGATCTTGCTCATTACCTTCGAATATCCAATTTGCTTGCAGGCAACCTTGATATTCATTCGGCCCTAAGTTCGGTAAAAACCGAGATCGAAAAGATCATTGAGTTTGATCATCTGGATGTCTGCCTGATTGACACAGACAAAATGTGGGCGACGGCATACGAGGTTGGCGTTGAAACCGCCTGGAGCAAAATGCGCTCGAACGTTCACAAGGCTCCCATCCGCGATATCCTTCTGGGCAACACAGATCATCTTCTGACGGGCAATGCCCTTAAAGACCCTCGTTTCGTTTTCCCCGGCGCGGTAAGTGCGCCGATCATCGATCACGAATTACGCAGCCGTGTCAGCGTCGGAATGAAGGTTCTTGGTGAAGTCGTTGGCTCATTGAATTGCTCTTCAACGAAAGAAGATTTTTATGACCACAGCCACCTTGAGCAAATGCGCATCTTGGCCGATATGCTAGCGCCCTATTTTCACGCCTTGCGGGCCAACGAAAAGGCAAACAAGGAAGCGATTATGCGCGCAGAAATACTTGCGCGCGAAGAAGGATTGCGCCTCGGTGCGCTAAGCCTGACAGACGCGCTTGAGGCAGAACGTCAGCGTATCGGCATGGATTTGCACGATCAAACCCTGGCCGACCTGACCCGCATCGCCAGGGACCTGCGCCCCGGCCTAAGCGAGGCCCAGTATCTGAGATTGCAACGACAAGTCCAAAACATGATTCAGGGGCTTCGGGACATCATCGACACTTCCATCCCCTCAATCCTTGACCTGTTCGGTTTCCACCATGCTGTTCAAACGCACCTTGAACGTGCTGTAAGCTATGACAGCAAGATGCAATTCAAGGTCAATGACGCGACAGATGGCGCCATTGACTTGTTACCTGAAACAACCCGCATCGCGATTTTCCGCATTTGTCAGGAAGCAATCAACAACGCCGTGCTGCACTCGAATGCTTCGCTTGTGTCTGTGCAGGTTACGGCGTCCCCGGATAATGTCTTGACCATCCAGATTTCAGACAATGGAAAATTCCGACCGCAACCCATGAAACCCTCTAGTGGGCTTGAACATATGAAAACGCGCGCCAGACTGATTGGGGCGCATTACGATCTTGCCACGTCGGACGGAACAACTGTGACAATCAAGTTGCATCAAAAAACCAGACAACAAGGAGAAAACGTCAATGAAAATATTGCTGGTTGAAGATGACAACATGCATGCCGATTTTCTGCTGGAAATCGTCGAGCAAACATTGCCGGAATTTGATGAAATTCTCGTCGCCAATAACGGCAAGGAAGCCGAAACCCTTGCGCATCGGCATCAAATCACTGCGATCGTGATGGATCTTCGGATGAAAGAACATAACGGGATTGAGGCAGCCAGAACAATCTGGGCGGGTCGACCCAATACAAGGATCCTGTTTTGGTCGAACTATTCAGATGAGGCCTATTTGCGCGGAATCACGCGCATTGTGCCCGACCAGGCGGCATATGGTTACGTTCTCAAAACAGCGACACAGGATAAAATGCGGCTGGCACTGCGCGCTGTTCTGATCGAAGCCCAGATCGTGGTTGATCGTGAAGTCCATCAAATCCAGGCTCAGCAGATGCGTTCACGCAGTGCGCTCACGGAATTCGAATATCTGATCTTGCTTGATCTGGCGCTGGGCCTTCCCGACAAGGCAATCGCAATGCGACGAAAGCTGTCATTACGCACCGTACAAAACCGGTTGTTGTCGCTCTATGACAAACTTGATGTCGAAGCACATGATCAAAATGAAATGGGCGTCGTCCTTAACAAGCGCACGCGTGCGGTATCCAGCGCCATTGCCCGCAAGATCATTAACCGGGAAGGTTTGATTACGGCAAACAAAGAACTAAGCGTCTGGCTTGAGCGCTCCTCTGTTTCTCAGGATTAGAGATCCTTCTAAGACAACTTCCATGCTCTCTGAACGTCCTGATCGCGAGCATCGAACCTTGGCGCCTTTCAACCTTTGGGCCGACGCATTTGCGGTGCGGCTCCGTGGTTGTTGCCGCTAGTCACGTTTTTCAACAATAACGTTGTGATCAAGAACCGGCGCGACATCGATGTCGCTGGCGTCCATCATGCCTGAAACACGTTGAAGGGCTGCGATCAGAAAAGTCTGTTCCCATTCTTCAAGACTGTTGAAATTATCAGAAAACCGGTCGTGAAGTGCCATCGGTGCGCGATCAAGGATTGCCCTGCCCTGGTCGGTCAGCCGGACAAACACCTTGCGCTTGTCGGTATCGCCACGCTCGCGGGTAACAAGCTGCATTGCCTGCAATTTGTCGACCAGAGCTGTGGTCGACGCTTGGGCCAAATTGACTTTGGCCGCAATCTGGCCAACCGTCATCTCGCCGAATTCCTCAAGAGACTGCAGAACAAGAAGCTGTGACGTTTTAAGCCCGGTTACCTTACCAAGCCTTTTTGCGTGGATATCACTCGCGCGCAGGATACGGCGGATGGAGATCAACGCTTCATGCAATTTATCCATTGTTATTTT
>CERC01066832.1_pt1 | contig 37737 bp, 41 predicted proteins | sample 530921 | NCBI WGS metagenome assembly CERC01 (sample SAMEA2621099, study PRJEB7988) | marine metagenome | isolation source: saline water (ENVO:00002010), including
GGATCAACCTTTTCATTTAGCTCGATGTTTTCAACATCAAATTCCACATCAATACATGAAACTGATAGCTTTATGAATCTTATTAATATAATTCGTCCTTTTATTGATATTAATTTACCTGAAACAAATTCTTATATTCCAGAAACATCTAGATTTGTTCAAGGAATAACTGACGAACAAGTTAAATCTTTATCAGAATATATTCTTATATTAAGATGCACAATCGCAATTAAGGGAACACCAACAGTAGATAATATTTTAAATTCAATTACAGATACCGATTTAATATCTCCAAGTGATGAGATCTTAGAATTATTATTGAAAGATATCCCACATGGTGCTTTATATAACACAGAAGATTTTAGATTAAATTGGACCATTGGAGAAACAATTGATCTTACAAAAACTATATTTAAAAATATGTATACTTATGAATCACAACCAGAAATTTTCAGATTCATTGATAAAATGACAGAGATAGCAGAGACATTAAGAATTCTTGAAACAATATTTACTAATGTTAATTGGGTTGATGTATTTACAAGATTAGAAGATGAAGATATTGATGAAATAGAAACCATAATAAGTAATAACATTGATACATCTGGAAATGAGACATTTGGGAATCCAAATCTAATTTTTACATATTTGAGAAATGCTATTTCAGCATATTCTTTACCAAATACAAATATATCGACAATTACACCTACAAATACATTTGATAATTCGGGTAATCAATTCAATATATTTAGTTATAGAGTAGATTTTGGGGACATTATCGATAGTGATGATGATTTTTTTCAAGATGTTGTTGTGAGACCAACACAAGAAGAAATTTCTTCCGCTACACAAGAAATTTCTTTCGAAGATATAAATAAAAATGGCGATACAACAGAGGAATTAGTGTGTCCAATTGACTTATGTCCAATTACAAATGATGATGATATAATTCAAATTAAACATTGTAAACACATTTTTAAAAAGGACAATATTATGATTTGGTTTCAAAACAATACAAAGTGTCCAAATTGTAGATATGATATTAGAGAAGGTTAAATAATGTATTAAGCATTATAATAAGGAGTCTTCACCAATATTATAATATTGGTTTATACTTTTGAAACGTTTATTAGAATTTAAAATACTTTTATCAGACTTTGATAGATGCATTTTACAATTTAAATTTTTATTATCTTTGTTTTTTAATTCTTTTTCAATTCTCTCTTTTTCCATTTTTAATTTTAGATTACTTATTTCATTTTTCACATCTATTTCTAAATAATCTTCCATATATTAATATTTAAAGAAAAAAATATATAATTGAATAATGGATGTTTCATACGAAATACACCCCCAAAATATTAAAAAAGAGATTATTAGAATTGAAAATAGTAATTTAATTGATAAAAACGAAAAAAAAAATGATGACGTTAACAAAAATAATAAAGAAATGCATGTAAAAACTATGAATAATGATGATATATCAAGTAATATTAAGGGAAATTTTAGTTTACTTACACCAAATAGGAGAGAAACATTTTCTATACCAAAAATAGTTGACCCACAACATCCAAATTCACCTATTTCAATTTCCGCAATTGAATTAAAAGCACACCTAGAAAAAAATGAATATGTAGGAAGCGAGTATGAACATGGTGATAGTGATGATAGTATAATGGATGAAGTTAAAAGCACCGTGAATTCGATGGGAGGTTCTGTTGTTGATTTACAGGAAATTATGAATAAAATCCCTCCTCCACGTAAAATTGGATTTAATGATGTGAAATCTGTTGTAAGAAAAACATTTTTTTCGAATGATGATTACAACTCAACCGCTTTTGATATAATTTCTACTTATATTAAAGGACAAAAAATTCTATATATGGAAGCAATGTCATATTGTAGTTCTAGATTAAATTTATTAATGTTGCCTGCAATTTTATTATCTGCCGTAGCTACTGTATTGTCATTAACTGTTGATGCTGTATTTTGGGGACCCATTGTTGTAGCATCCGTTAATGCATTTAATGGATTTCTTCTTGCAGTTGTAAATTATTCGAAATTAGATGCTGCATCAGAAGCACATAAAATTACTAGTCATCAATATGATAAATTACAATCTTTATGTGAATTTACATCTGGTCGCTTGATGATGATGTCGAATATAAATAAAGATGAAGAATTAGCAACTATTAAAAAAACAATGAGTGAAGTTGAATCCAAAATTAAAGATATTAAAGAAACTAATTCTTTTGTTATACCATCAACCATTAGGTCAAGATTTATGAATATTTATTATCTAAATATTTTTACTGTTGTTAAAAAAATTCGTGACAATGAATCTCTCTTGATTAATGAATTAAAGGATAAATTAAACCAAGTTAGAAGTTATGAATATTTAAATAAAATTGGTTTTAATCAAGACTCTTCTTTAAATGATAAAATAATTTCAATTAATCAAATCATAACGAATATTAACAGGCAGATTATTAAGATTAAAACAAATTTTATTAACATTGATAGAATGTTTAAAAATGAAATTAGACAAGCAGCTAGAATGAAAAAACGTGGTTGGTTTGTAAGTGCTTGTTGTTATACTGTTCCAGATGACCCAGAATATGATGTATTAGAGGGGATTACTGCCCCAGCTAAATTGCAATATTCTATTGACCTTATGAAATCTATTCGTTAATTATATTATAATATGTATTAAAAATTACATAAATATTAATACATATGACAGATCGCATTAAACAATATTCAACTGTTCAAAAAGAAGCTTTAGAGTTATTTACTAAAAAAAATGCCGATTATGGTGATGCATTTGCTACATATGGCATTGTTGGAGTTTTGGTCAGAATGGGTGATAAAATTAGCAGATTATCTTCTATTACAAAAAATGGGATTAATCTAGTCGATAACGAATCTATAAGAGATACATTAATTGATTTGCATAATTATAGTGCAATGGCAATTATGTTATTGGATGAAAAAGAAACTTAAAATATTTATAAAAATGATTTATAAAATAAATATTATGCAGATATAAAAAACAAATATAATGCAAAAAACTGGATTGAAACGTGAAACAATTGATAAATTCTATACTTCACCATCTATTGTTAAAAAATGCATTGATTTGGTAAAAAACCATATTGACATAGACGACGATGATATATGTATAGAACCAAGTGCAGGAAATGGTTCATTTATTTCTTCTATAAAACAACTATTTAATAATTATAAATTTTATGACTTAAAACCAGAAAATAACGAGATAATTGAACAAGATTATCTGATGCTTGATTATAATAAAATAATTAAAAAACTAAATACCAAGGTCCACATTATAGGAAATCCTCCTTTTGGTCGCCAATCCTCATTGGCTATTAAATTTATAAAAAAATCTTGTGAATATTGTGATAGCATATCATTTATATTACCAAAAAGCTTTAAAAAAGATAGTTTAAAAAAACATTATCCTTTAAATTTTCATCTTATATGTGAATATGACTTGCCCATGAATTCATTTATCTTAGAGAAAAAAGAATATGATGTTCCTTGTGTGTTTCAGATATGGATTAAGAAAAACATTAAACGAATACTTCCCAAGAAACTAATACCAAATAAATATAAATTTGTTAAAAAAACAGACGATCATGATATATCATTTAGGCGGGTAGGTGTGAACGCGGGATGTATTAGTAAAAAACAGAGGATAAATCAATTCAATCACATTATTTTATCAAATTTGATATAGAATTAACAGATATTTTATTTGATAAAATAAAGAATATTATTTATGATTGTAAAAATTATACTTGTGGTCCAAAATCTATATCTAAACAAGAGTTAATTAAAGAACTTAATAAATTATTTTAATTTAAAATATGAATAAACAATATTTTGTAAGATATTTAAATAACAAAGTGTATTGTTTTCAAATCCTACATTGAATAGATTAAATGTCTTATTTCTATTACTTTTAAGTTGTATTTTATTACAGACAACACATAACAACTTAGAATTTTTACTATTATTTTTGTTATTAATTATATATTTTGATCCTCTATTTGTTGTCCTCCACCCCATAAATCCAATTGATTCATGCCAATAATAATCTTATTGGTTGATTTCTCCAAGATATACCAGTCAGGTATTTCGTTTGTATTATATTTTTCACATTTTTTTTCAAAACACACCTCGAAATCTTCTTCATTTAATTCGAAATTTTTAATTAGATTTTTAATTATTTTATTAAATTTATTTCCTCTAATTACACCTTTAGTTCCTGCAGGGATCAATTCTAAAAAGATAATCTTCTATTATTTTTTCTTTATTCTCTTCATTGACATATTTTGACAAAACAATATTTAATTTGTTTACTGATTTCTTTACAGATTGACATTCTCTATATTTATCAATCAATCGTTCATCTGTTAGTTCAATTGCAGTTTTATGACAATATTCATTTTCTATTCTTTTGTTAATATCATATAAATTAATTTCTTTTTCATTAGTATTTGTTTTAGATTCCATTGCTTATATAATACTGATTGTTTAAATGCTATATAGTATTATTTTTCAATTCAATTTTATAAATTACTTATTTTTGTTAACATTGATATTTCAAATAAAAAATATTTAATTGTTTAACCATAATATAGCTATTATTTTAGAAATGATAGAATAGATTGTTGATTGTTTTTACTTAGTTCACATTTTCTTAGTGAATCACTAAAAATTAGGTTTTTAACCTCTTTATTTCTATAGTCTTGAATATATTTTTGTTGTTTTATCTCATCATTTTTATATTTTCTTTTATATTCTCTCTCTGTTCTTTTAAGATTTGTAATATTTTGTCTATTTTTCTTAAATTCAGGAATATCTTGAAGAACAAGAGCAAATACTTGTTGCACTGGTTTCATAATTTGATTCGTGATATAATGTGAAAAGTCTGGTTTCAGTTTGTTTTTAATAATATAATCTGGATGTTCAATTCTGTCTCCTTGTAGTTTAGATTTAGTCTTTTTCTGAATATATACAAATGGAATTCTATCACCAGAACTTGGTTTGTTCCCAGGGTCTCTTTTTCCCATTCTATCTGCCAATACTTTATGTGCAATTTGTAATGGATTTTTATAAAACCCACGTAATGATTTAGTAATAATAAGTTTGTCTAGTGGATATTTTTCATTAACAATATTGTTCAAACATTTTTGTGTAAATTCAATTGCTTTTGAAACATCTTTATCTTTCATCAAAATATCGATAATTCCTCCATAAACATCTTTAACAATTGGAGCATTATCACGTCTCTTAAGAACAATTCCCATTGACTTCCTAAAACATACATCTGGATCTTCTTCATAAAGCATTCCCACATATCTTTTTTTTGATAATAGACAAAATGGCATAAATGTTTTTTCATATTCTAAATCATGTGGAGGTTTCAAAAACATTGTGGCTAATTCACCTGCTTCTTTTGCCAATTCAATTGTATGTTTCAATGCTTCTTTTCCTACAATTTTTTCACCTGTTTCTGGATGTGTTAATTTAAATGACATAAATACAGAATCTGTATCTCCATAAATATATTCTGCGTTGCTTTTTACTGTTCCATATTTTGTTGTGCATAAACGGTCTCCATATACTTCTTCAATAATTCTTTGACCATATGTAAGCAATTTACGCCCAATAGCAGTTGTTGATGCAGCAACATCTTTTTCATAAAAACTTGATGTTCTTGCACCACATTGGCCATATAATGAATTTGCTGTTACTTTAATTGCGAGTTGTCTTTTATCCAATACATTTTTCATAAAATCATTATATGTATCTTTGATTTCTGTAATGTTCTGTGTATTAATATTTTCAATGTTTCCGTCTTTATCTTTTAAAACAATAAAATCATCCGTTTTTTCAATTACTAATCCAGTAAATTCTTTATCATTGGTAATAATAGTTTTCCATTTTGCTGAACTTCTTGTAGCTTTACGTGCAGCAAGTAATTCTTTTAAAATTCTTGGCATAATTGCTAATTCACCATCTTTAAATTGCGCAAATCTACATTTTTTGTAACCAACTTTGGTCTTAATAGCAGCAGACTTGGGTGTTTTTCTACGGTATTCATATGTATCATATTCAATATCAACATACTCATATCCTGGTAAATTATCATATACATATTCACCAGATTCATCATCTTTAACACCTGTTTCATTTACTAAATTTCCATCTAGGTCATATTCGAGAGACCAAACTTTTGAATCATGTGATAGATTTTCACTAATCATAGATGATGGATATAAAGAACTATAATCAACACATGCAACTGGTTCATCTAAATAAAGACCGCATTTTGGTGGCAATACAATTGCTCCTTCATATCCACCATCATCTTTCTTCTCTAAAACAGGAATTAATGTCCTTGCTTCACGGCATTTTTTGGCAATAAAACTAAATAATTTAATTCCTTGACCTCTCATAACAATAAAATCAATTGGAACACTACAAATATTTGCCATTTCAGTAATTCCAGTAATAACATCAATCTTTTTCAGTAAATGATGCACTAGATTACAATCCTGAATACAATATTTTGCAATAATTGCTCTTTGTTCCGGCCCTTCATTTGTCATTCTAAAAATATCTTGCGGTGAAACATCGTCTTTAGCCAAACACCATTTAAGAATTTTTTTTGTGTCTGGTGAGATTTTATTATTAATCTTAAATGTGCCCGAAATATCATCTACATCATATACCATAAACTTACTACCTTTGTCGTAAAATTCAGTTGAATGACCAATTTCTTCAATTTGGATATAACTATGGTCTTTAAGTCCCATTAAATTTTTAGAATAAATAGTTGTAATATTATCGTCATGTTCCAACTTTTTTATTTTATCTCCAATAAAATAACCAGATACATAATCCAATTTATAAGATGTTAGATTATATTCGCGTCTGAAATAATTATATAAGTCGACATTAATACGCCCATTCATTTTGATAAAATACATATCATGTGAACCACTTGCGATCTTAGTATTAGTTTCTTCGATCTTATAACTTCCTTGACCATCATCTTTTCCACAAATTTCATCTTTATTTCTGGACAATTTGAGAAATTCTTCTAAACAATCACCACCATTTTCTTTAGCTCGTTGATACATAAATTTGTAATCAAAACCAAAGATATTATATCCAATAACAATGTCTGGATTTTCACGTTGAATCAATGATTTCCATGCAAGTAAGACATCTTTTTCTGTGTTATATCTTTCAATTTCCGCATTTTCCACATCGGAACATGTATCAAGAGCAATACAATGATTTAAATATGGTTCATCTTCCCCATATTTAATAAATGTTGAACCAATAAATGTAACCTTATCACCATGTAATTTAGGCAATAAAGCATCAAAAATAACAGTAATTTCGTTTAGTTTTTCTTCTCTTTTAAATTTAGAATTCGTAAGAATATCTACAATCTTATTATTTCCTTTAATTTTATTTTTTTTAGTTATAGTAAATTCGCCATCACTATTTTCATCGTCGTTTAGATTATTCAGAATATTAGAAATTGTAGTTTGGTCAACATTTTTTTTCGTGTTTGAAAATGAATTTTTTAGAATTTTATCAATTGCCAAATCAATCTGTTCTTTATTTGGTTTAACAATTGGATATACAGTATTAATTTCTGATGCCATAATATCGCTATATCCAAATGCTGTTAAAATGGCGTTTTTGATCAAATTTTCCTGCATTTTTCTCGTATATTCTTCTTTAATTGTATCGCTATTTTGATCCCAATAATCCAAAATATCTGTAGTCAATTTCTTATAATTTTTTACAGCAAGAGGGAAATCACCATGACTACTTGATGCTTCAATATCAAAACTACAAATTTTATAAGGAACATGTGTTTCCTTGTTTTTTAAAGGAATTACATTTCTATAATTTACTGTATATTCATATTTACAATTAGTATTTGTGTCAAATGATTTTTTCAAATGCTTTTTGTTAATGCTTACCCATCCGGATGGACTAATGTCTTTGATATGGAAATATCGTAACAATGGGGGAATGTTTGTTTCATATAATCTCATATTTGTATTTTTGAATCTATAACCATTCGGTTTTAGTTTCCATTCTTTGATTGATGGGTCATCTTTATCATATTTTTCCATATAAAATAGATTTTTAACCCTATTCATAGCAATGGTGTTTTTGAATCTCATAAAAATGAATTTGTATTCTTTATGATTATCAAAACCATATAATCTTTCTCTCTTAATAATTTTACAGTCAACAATTGAATCCTTAAATTTTGCTCCAATTTTTTGTTTAATATGGTCTAAAAATTGAATTTTTGTTGTAATTGACCAGTTATCAGAAACTTCCATATAAAAGAAAGGTCTAAATTCTTCAATTAGAATAGAATAGTCATCACCTTTCTCATCGATGCCAAACATTTGAATCATAAAGTTTTTATTGTCTTTTTGAACTTTATATATATTATCATCACCAGATGAAGATGAAGCGGAATCATCTTCTTCATTATACACATTAAAGTCGAGAAGTTTAAAAGAAATATCCATATTTGACTATTGTTTATAATACATTTTCTAATAAATATTTAATATTCAATTTTTATATAAATGTTTGATATTCTGTTATTTGCATTAATATTATTAGGTGTCGATATGATATATATTACAAATGTATCTAATATGTATAAGAGTTTAATATATAATATACAGGGAAAAACATTAAAAATAAACTTATTTGCTGTAATATTGTGTTATATAACTCTTATTTTTGGTATATATTATTTTATAATAATGAAAAATATGAGTTATATTGATGCTGGAATATTGGGTGTGTTTGTATATGGTGTATTTGAGCTGACAAATATGGCCTTATTTAGTAAATGGACATGGAAATCAGTATTAATAGATACAATATGGGGTGGTATATTATTTACATTGAGTTACTACATATATAATATTAGCAAAAACTACTTAAAGACATAATGACAATAATTAATGTCTTCTAAATTTTCGTGTCTTCCTCTTTGGTTTTCTTTTAGAACCGGCACTCATCTTTCTTCTACGTCTCTTATATTTTCTTCTTGAACCACCACCATCCATATCTGATTCATATTCTGATTTTGACCTCTTCTTACGACATCTTGATTTTTTTCGACTTCTAGTTCTCTTTTTTGACTTTGACCTTGATTTTGTTTTTGATGACACACTATCTTCAAGCTCTCTTTCTAACTCATCATAAAAACTCTTCATTGCTTCAACACTTCTTGGTCCTGAATATTCTTTTCTTTTAGAACCATCTTTTATATATGATATCGTTGGAAAACCCATTACATCTTTTGGACCATCTATTTTACTTAGATAATCTGAATTTACTTTACTAACACCTATTCTTGGATTTGATTTACCTTTAATACTTCTCTCAAATTCATTCCAAATTGGTTCCAAATTTTTACAATGTCCACACCAATCCGCATAAAATAATACTATTATTGGTTTACTTCTTATATCCTTATTATACTTCATTACACTGTCATCATTTCTAACATCTAAAAAATGCATCTTTATACTATATTCTTATATATTTATTTTTCTCTCTAAAGATTTGTTTTCTAATGATATTTTTTATACGTATAATCTATATAACTCATGTATTTCAATTCAACACAAATTAAAATTATTATTGCTTTATTTGTATTTTTAGCGGGATTGTTTTTTACCGCAAAAAAAAATAATATCACAGAGTCATTTGATTTATTATCATCCAATTGTCCTAATCTATTAATCAATAAAGATAATAAATATTATTTATATAATACACAAAAAGCAGAAGTTCCTGGTGTAAATCCTATTAAATTTGACCATTTGGAGGAATATACTGAATTTATTGAATGGTTACGTGGTTCTGGTATTAGATGTCCTGTTTTATTTGCTAAACAAACATACACTACACAAGGCGATAGAAGTTTTAAAATTTGCCCATCAGCTGACCCGTCAATTTGTGGTCTTCCACAAACACAACAACCTGAAAGTAAACTTATTAATGCCGGACATGATAAAGGATCTATGCCTGCATTTGACCCAGATAACCAATATATTGGTGAAAATACACCTCTTGATAAAATGTTTCATTATGAAGAGAGAGAAGAGATTAGCGATAATCCTATGGATAATAATTGGGGAGGAGCACAATATTCTAGAGATGTCGTTAAAACCGGAAAATACGCTGATAATACTGTTTATATGCCAAAGCAAAACTCATAAAAAGTATTTGAATTGTTATGAAAACATACCTGTTATTTTTGAACCTACACCTGATGCTGAAGTAGATGATGTATCACTAAAACTATTTAAAAAATCAACTGTTGATGGTAAATTATCTCTTATTTTATAATATAACTCTGTATCTTTTAATAATTCTCGTTGTTTGTCACCTGTTAATTCTGTTTGTCTTATTAAATTATCCACAATAGCTAGATTAAAAGTATCCTCCAATTCTGTTAATAATTCAATATATTCTTTTTTATTTTTACTTAATTCTAAACCGTCTATTATTTGTTCATTCATTGATTTTGTCTCATTTATTAATCTTTCTAATTTACTTACTCTATCTTTATTGTTTTTTAACCCCTCAATTATCCCATTATTTCCAAAAAATGGTCTTATGCACGCATATAATATAAGTATTCCAATTATTAAATATATAATGTTTAACAAATTTATCTCCATATACTATTATTTAAGAATTTATATTATGATTATCTCTTTTATATAACAAATACTCTTTGATTGATTTTATACATTTTACACTTATCTTTCTTGTTTGTCCTTTTGTTGTAATATATGTTTCATTCACAAGTTCATCTGGATTATCTGATAGTTTATGAATCATCTCATTGAGAGAACCATATTTATTAATTAAAACTTTTGAAATTGTTGTGCTAATTCCTGGAATTTGACTCAATATAATCTCACCAATATTGTCAGGTCTAATGTTGTCTTTCTTCACACGTTTTACCACATCTGTATATACTTTTTGTGTCTCAGTTGTGTTATCTTTATTTTCTCCATAATACCCTTTTTTACTTGTATCTCTCAACATTTTTTTTACCATTTTAACAATTAGTATTCCCGTTTCATCTATATCAAAACTTCTAAATACACTAAACCCTTTATAAAAATTTAGAGAGAATAATGATGAGTATAAAGCCTCTTTTGTAATTCTTGAATATTTATTTACATATTTACGAATATCACCCTCAATTAGATACATTATATTATGATTATGTATCCCAAGTGAATTTAATCTCATTGATTGTTCATTATATCTACCATCCTGAATACTTGATGCCAAATCATTTACACTCTTTCTCTCTATAATTAATTGTTCATTACCATTATCATCCAAAATTACAAAATCACCAATATCCAAAGCTGATTTTTCAACAATAACATTTTTGATATTCTCATTTTCCAATAATTGTGGAATTTTATTAATTAAATCCTTCTCTCTATTATCAATCTTAAGTGTATACATCCTATATAATATTATATTATTATCTTTAATATCATATTAAAAACAACATAACATAATATATAAAATGAAATCTATATCAATTGCAACATTTTCTAAGTTATCAAAAGAAGACACCATTTTCTTGAAAGAGAGAAAAGAATTACATAAAATAAATAAACATTATGATAATGATTCTGATTATGATAATGTAGAAAATAATGAGTATGACAATATATCTGATGATGATGATGGTAATAAAACTATTAAGACAAAAAAACAATTGTCTAACGAAGATGATGTATATAAAGATATTGATGAACGACTAATTTTTGACCCATTTAATCAAAATAATAAAGAAATTAATCCAGAATACTTGCAAAATATTCTATCCAAATATGGTGTTCCTGGGAAAATTCACAATATTAATTTGTATAAACGAGCATTTGTTCATAAATCATATATTAAAAGACCACATCTTATGAATGAAGAAAATAACATTACTATAGTAGAACAACCTGATAATTGTCTCTCTTTAAAAACAAAATCTAATGAAAGATTGGAATTTTTGGGGGATGGTGTATTGGAGTGCATTACAAAATATTACCTATATAGACGTTTTCCAAAAGCAAATGAAGGATTTATGACTGAGAAAAAGATTGCTCTTGTTAAAAACGAACATATTGGAAGATTAGCTTATGATATGGGAATTAATCATTATTATATTATGTCTAAGAATGCCGAAGAAAAAAAAACAAGAACTAATCTAAAAAAATTGGGGTGTTTATTTGAGGCATTTATTGGTGCACTTTTTCTTGATTTTAATAAAGTTGATATTAATGACGAAGATGGATGGTTTAAAAATGGATTTGTTACTGGTCCAGGATTTCAAGTAGCACAAATTTTTGTTGAAAATGTTTTTGAAAAACATGTTAATTGGAGCAAAATTATTCAGGATGATGATAATTATAAAAATATTTTACAAGTAAAGATTCAAAAAGAATTCAAAACAACTCCCACATATTTGATTATTGAAGATGACGATGATGGGTATAGAATGGGTGTATATTTGGCTTTAAATATGAAAGTTCAAAATATTCTTCCTGAAAATGCAACTTGTATTGATGGTAAATTAAATTTTAACAAAATTCACAATATTATGGAAGATAAAGAAAGTTTATTGTTGTTTATTAGTGATGCTAAACATAAAATTAAGAAGAAAGCCGAACAACAGGCATGTAAAGAGGCAATTGAGCGTTTTGACTAAAAATAAAATCACATATATTTATAATGAAGAGAGAACGTAAAACTGCGAAAAAACATGGCAAAAAACAAGGTAAAATACTAGATAATAAAACGCGTAAACAATCTAAAAAAGTATTTGAAAAATTAAACTGTGCGCCTGATACAAATAGAAAACACAAATTTAGTTGTTTTAACACTAATAAGCTAATGTTAATCCGAAATGCTTGGAACGCACGTCATCCTGATTGTAAAATTACTATTGATGATCCTAAAAAAATTTGGAATAAATTAAAAACTTATATGGGTGCCACATGTAATAACGAAATGTGTTGGTTAAAACAACAATTTGTTAAAAATAATTTAGATAGTAATCTATTTCATAACACATTTGCACCAAAATCACCTAATATTTGGAAGAAAAATCCTAATGAATGGTTAGATAGTTTAAATATATTATCTGTTATTAAACAATATGAAAAAGCATATGAATGTTTTGATTTTATCGGACCATCACCAATTGATTATGATACCCATTATGATAATGGTGAATGTGTATGGAAAGAATTATGTGAATTTGAATTAAAAGAATTTATCAAAAATAAAAAAACTAAAATTGGTGTGATATTTAATCTTGATCCACATTATAAATCTGGTTCTCATTGGGTCTCTCTCTTTATAAATATTAAAAAACAGGAAATATATTATTTTGATAGCAATGGAATACCCCCACCAAAACAAATTGATAAATTGATGGATACAATTATTGAACAAGCTAGTGATATAGGTTTAAAATTTAAAAAGATGATTAATAATAAACAACATCAATATAGTGATACTGAATGCGGAATGTATAGTTTATATTTTATAATAAATATGTTAAAAGGTAAGAATTTCCAAACCTTTATTAAAACAAGAGTTCCTGATTCTAAAATGGTAGAATTTAGAAATATTTATTTTAATTAATTATATATTTAAATACTTATTGTAAGATAAATATATAATATGAATTTAACTGACTGGAATGATAATAAAAAAACTATCGAAGATATATTAGTTCATTATTGTTTAGAAGAGAGAATTGAATTTAATGCTTCTCTCAAACAAATGTTTAATAATCTATTTGATTCTTATCCTAATAAAGTTAGTTCCTCACAAGAATTAAAAGAAATGAATAAATATATACTTAGAACATTTATTAATAATATTAAAGCAAATAAAGTAAAAAAAAATGAAAAACCTGTTAATATTTATACAAGAGATGATATAATCAAAGAGAGAAACCAAGAAATAAATAATAAATTTAATTCTGTTAAAGAAGATTTTGAAACATTTAATGTTAAAAAACCACCAAAATTGGATTTTTCAGATAAGGTTGAAGAGGATAATGTTAGCATTGATAAGAAGATAGAAGAGGAATTAAAAAACAGACAATATGATGTAATCCAGGATGAATCTGTTAAAAAACAAAACGAACCTATCGAAAAACAAAACGAAAATAGAGAGAACGATTTAAATATAAATGAAGGACGAGATGAAATAGCGGAAAATAATCATGTTAAAAAAGAAAAAAAAGTCACATTTGATGAAAATTCAAATACTTTATCACATGAAATAAAACATAATAATGCCTACTTTATTAATACAGAAAACAAATTGGATTTAATACTTAATAGTGTATCCGAATTAAAATCATCTATCGATAAATTATGTTGTTTATTATCTGAAAATAAAGAAACAGATAAAAAAAATATTGAGCAAGATAACATTGGAGATAAAATACATTGATAAATCTTACATAAATTCTGTTGTAAGATTTTTTTCAGGAAAATTTTCCAAATCTAATTTACACAACAATATATTATATTTATTAAGTTTTTCTCTTTTTACACTATTTGATTCTAGAATACCTTCAATTTGTGATTCAATGTTTTCTAACTTTGAACGTTTAATCTCAATTAATTCTTTAATATCTTCATCATCAATGTCTTTATTTCGTTTAATTAGTTTTTGAATATTATTTTTTTGACATATACAATATTCCAGAAGTTTTGTATTTTTTTCATACTCATCTTCTAATACACAAACAATATCACTATATTCATAAAATAATTCAATTGATTTTTTCCATGGATCACAACCCGGAAATGCGATGATTAAATCCCTAATAATATTATTTCTATCATAATCTATTTCAATTATAGTTTGTGGACATTCCATTACATATTTAATCGTTTTTTCTTTTCCCAAATCTGCCAATTTTTGTATTTGTTTAATTTGTTCACTATTTAAAATACAAATTAAACCATTATCTTTAATATAATCAATAACTTGATCAGATAATATTTCACCATCTTTTTGTGTTAAAATATTGCTATTAACTGATATATTTAAATTATGGTCACAACAACATTTATGTTTATTTCCATAATTATCAAGAATATAGGTAGATTTAACATTGCCACCATTTGAATTAATAACAACAAGATAATCAATAAATGTTATATCTTTATTAATTTCAATGTGAGTTTCGCCTTGTTTCGGAACCCATTTTACAGTTAAATGAAATTCACGTGTTGTCTCATCTGTCATTTTTTCAGGGTTAATTTGTAAATTTGATCCATAATTATCAATATAACACTGTTTAATATTGTTGATTTTATATCTTTTATTTAGTTCGATATCACTAAGTTCAGAACTATAGTTATGTGTATATGTTAGAAGTTGTTCAGTAAAGTCTGCCATTTTGATAATGTTTAAACTTGTTTAGTAAAGTTTACAATTTGTAGATGATGTTGTTATTTATTAGTAAGAAAAATAAATTATTTCAATTTTTAAAATTACTCATCTCTTTTTATATAGGCTCTCTTTTTACCATCTTTATTTTCAATTATTAACATACCAATATATTGTGGGTTTACCTGTGGATTTTTCTTGGCTTGTTGGAATGTGTAATAATCATATACTTTTCCTGTGCTTTTTTTATTAGAATCTAACCGCAACATATATTTCTTGCCGTTTAATTCAAAACTCTTTGCCATCCAATCTATTACCTTTTTATTCACATCAGTGATTTTATCAGATTGTTCATTCACATAATTATCTGAATAAGAGAGAACACTTGGATCAACATCCCCAAAACTGAAACATTGTAATCCTTCTTTTGTATTTGATTTAGTATGTATTGTGCAATCAATTGACGTTTCTTTCACAGATGTTAATAATTGTTTGTTAATTTCCTCTTTGATTCTGGATATTTCATATAATGCTTCATCACTTGTTAATGGGGTAGTTTTATCTATTTTACTTAAATCTTTTAACCTAAGTTCAATAGATTGATCACCCGTCTTTTGTTCTTCTGTAAATGTCATAAGATACATATATACATCTACCTTTCTCTGTTCCGGTAATAAGTCCATATGTGAGCAAATGCGTCGTGCACGTCCAATAACCTGATCTGTCCTAACTGGATGCCAATATGGTTCTATTAAATGCACATGTCTGACATTTCTAAGATTAATACCTTCTGCACCTGAAGCAGTAATCATAATTATTTGAATTATTTCACCATATTTATTTGTATCTGATGTCTCTCTTAATTCTCTCACTATTTCCTTTGGAACATCTTTCCAAGTTGAATTAAACACATTTCGTATAATCTCCTTCTCTTCTGGTGTTTCTGTTCCTGTATATAATGCGAATTTAGGTTTATCTTTTTCTGATTCTGGTATATCAATAACCCATTGTCCGCGATTTTGTTTTAACTTAAATTGTGTATATCCATTTGCCTCTAACATTAATTTTATAATTCCGATACCTTCTAATGTTCTAAATTGACTATATATAAGATGTAAACCTTTTGTCATTTCATTTTCATCACTACTTCTAATATTATTCAATAATTGTAAAAATTTGGGGCTATATGTTTCCAATTTATCTGGTGATAAATATTCATCTTCATTGTCCTTTAAAAATTTTAACGCATTTTTAATACGTGCATCATATGTTAAATCAGAATCACTCTTATCTGTTGCCTTAAGTTTCTCCAAATCATCCATTGTATATCTTCCATCAGGATTTTCTAACATTTCACTTATACCTTTTTTATCAAATACATCTTCATCAACAACAGCATCATCTTTATCTTTATTTGGCAATGGTCTTGGCATCTCTTCAGGAAAAACAAAATTACAAAACGCTCTAGAAAAAATCCTATATGTTGAACTAGTATCCTCGTATATATCACTTTTTAATGATTTTTTTCTTTTTTTAGCATTTTTGGATTCTTGTGATCTCTCAGTTTGTCTTGCGCTCTCATAAATTCCAAATTGATAATCACTCATTTCGATTTTCATAACATGATAATTCTTATTCTCATCATATTCAGGCATCAATTGTTCTTGTGCACTTCTAAAATATGAAGCTAAACCTAATATACGTCTTTTAAATAAATTAATATTTTGCATTTTACCATCACTTTGTATAAAATAATTCTTAAATTCATCTAGATTATCGGGCAATGCCTTATTTAAATTTAATTGTATTCCTGAACCTAATACATCGATATCATTTCTTTCCAATACTTTCTTTACATACTTAATAAACTCTTCATCAGTTGATTCTTTCTTTGTATAATTCTTAACACCTTTATATTTTCCATCTTTTGTAGAGAGAATATTAACAAATCCAAATGGATTTCTAGTTATGGTGAGTTTTTTTGATGATGGTTTATATTCTAAGTAATCCATAAATGCGTATTTTTTAAACATATTATCAAATGTTTCTTTATTTACCTTTCTCTCTGATTTAACATTCAATGGTATAGTCCAACTCTTAATATATCCTCTAAGAATGTTAAACATAATAGCTATTTCATTTGGATAATTAATAATTGGTGTTCCTGATAATAATATAATTTTACAATTTTCTGCTTCAAGTAAAAATTTATATAAACGCATGCTTATTGATGAGGATTTATTTAATTTATTTACAATCCTACTAATAAAATTATGTGCTTCATCAATTATAATTACTTTATTATTAAAAGGATTTATTTTACCATCCCTACTTAATGTATCAACATGTGATTGTCTCAAACCATTATAATTAATAAACTTATATTTGGCTTTTATCATCTCATTTAATTGTTTATCGAGGCTCTCTTTTTCATCTGTTGTCAATTCATCAAAATTACTTTCTTTTTTAACATTTACGAACCATGCTCCACCATTTGATTTAATAAATTTTTCAGAAATATTTAACATTTCAGATAATGTGGGTATCTTCTCAGAATTTTTCTTACCAACAGTATTGATAAATTCCCAGTATTGATGTTTTTTAAATAGTAAATCACCACAAAATTTCAATTGACTAATATAATTAGCTCTTAATGATGCTGGTGTCATAACTATTATTTGTTTATCATCTTTCAAACCTTCGGCAATAGCAATTGATGTGCAAGTTTTACCAGAACCAAGACCGTGATATAAAAGAATACCCCTATATGGTGTGTATACATTTAGATAGTCTCTTACTATTTTCTGATGAACCATAATATCAAAATCTCCACCAGAACGAGACTCACAAGAAATTTCTTCACTTTCATCATCAGCATCCATCAATTGTTTATATGGATAATATAAAGTATTTATAAATTCAACAAATCGTTCTCTATTATTCATATAGTATGATGATGCAATAATTCTATCTGATTTTTTTGTAGGCATTCGGTCTTTGAGAGAATATATATCACCATATTTAAGCATTGTTGATGGGGCTTCGTCAATAACTGATAAATCAGGTTTTTTTGCTGTTGATTTTACTAATCTAATACGTGGTTTAGATATCTTCTTTGTTGTTACTTTAGGTTTTGTTTCGGAATCTGACTTTTCTGTCACTTGTGACACTTTTTTAGCACTTGTGCCAGTTTTGGTTCTCCGAAGTATCCTCTTCTTTTTTGGTTTTTCTTCTGGTGTTTCTGGTCTCTCTAAGGTAGGGGCAATAATGCCTTTTTCTCGCATGCGTTTTTTTAACATTTCTCGATCAAATCCTATATGTGTCTTGTCTAATATTTTTACACCTGTTGCATCTTTTGCATCTGTTACATCATCTGTTTCTCCAATAGATTCTATATCTGATTCCGAATCTGAATCATCTAAGATGGTTTTTTGAACAAATTCTTTCTTTATTTCCTTTGGTTTATCAGATTGTTTTTCTAAAGATTCGTCAAATTCAATTATTACATCAGTTTTTCTTTTTGCTGGTTTTTTTACCTTTAATTTCTCAAGTATTGAACTCATCTATAAAAAATACATATAAAATATTCTATATTTCTATTTTCATTGTTTTGTGTTTCTTGCTATTCTTCTCTCTTTTTACAACAGTATTCTTTTTATTTACATCTATTTCTTTATCTATTTTATTTCCTTTCTTATATTCTCTTTGCTTTGGGAATTTAATAACATCTTTAATATTGTTGTTTTTTTTAATAAATTTATTCATTGATACATTTTTATTTTCATCCTTCTCTTTATACATCATCTCATTAATTTTATCATAATTATATGTTTCACACTCTTTTGGTTCTGAAAAATCTATATCTATGTTGTCATCTGATGATTTGTGCTCTCTTTGTATTTGTTTTACTTTATTCTTAAATTTTAAATATTCAATCGTTTCTTTTATAAATGTATCGTAGCTTTCACATAGATTATTATCTTGGATTTTGCCATTATTCAAATGCTTAAATGTCTTATAAATCTCTCGTTTATATAGTTTAAAATCTTCGGCTGAATATTTTTCGTTTTCCTTATTTATATTTGATGTCTTAACTGATTTAAAATTTGAAAAAAACATTGTATCTATTTTTGGATCCATTTTAAATACGTAATATTATAATATTATGTAATTATCTTACTAGATTTATAAATTTTTTACTTGTTGTCTTGTATGATTATTAAATCTATCTCCTCCTAAATTACAAGGATTTGGATTAAAATAATTAAATTGTTCTCTCTTAAATAATAATTCTCTTTCTCCTAACATTGATTTTGTAACTATATCCGGTGTTTTCTTAACGTTTTTATTACTTATATATAAATCACTTCTTGAACTTGGTATATATTCTGTTTGTGGACACCATTTTTGTGTTGTTCTAAACATACGTTTCATTTTAGATTCGTTATCTATATTTGTTGCCCAACCCGAATATGGTGCGCTTGTTCCTGGATTAAATTGGTTTGATTGGTTATAATTTTGACGTCTTATTATATTAGTATTTGAACTCGCGTAACAATCTAAAACGGGAAATATTACCTGTCTTGTTTTTACTGGTCTTGGATCAAATTGTGACTCTAAAGTTGTTGATGGTATATTTCTCGCATATATTCTATCATCTAATTCTTTTAATCGTTCTTGATTACAAATTCTTACACCTTTTGCTACGCCATACATATTTATATATTAATAACATTTAAATAAATAACTATATACTAAATATTATACAATGTGTGGAATTCTTGGACTTTTTAACTCTGGAAAATTAACTGATTTTGACCTTAAACTTATTTTTGAACTATTTAAAAATGGGTCTGATAGAGGACCAGATAATCATAAGTTTATCAATTATGAAAACGATAATATGGTTCTTGGTTTTCATAGGCTCTCTATTAATGGTTTAAATGATGATTCTAACCAACCTTTTTTTATTAATAATAAAATTCTTCTTTGTAATGGTGAAATTTACAACTTCAAACATCTTTATCAAAAATACGATATTACACCTAACACAGATTCTGATTGTGAAGTTATTATCCATCTATATGAAATGTTTGGTTTTGATAAGATGATTAAAATGATTGACGGGGTATTTTCATTTATTCTAATTGATATTAATGATAAAGATAATGCTAAAATGTATGTTTCACGTGATCCATTTGGTGTTAGACCGTTGTATAAATGTGTTAAAGATACACACGAGTTTGCTTTTACATCTACACTAAGACAACTATATAGCACGAAATATAATTGTGAACAATTTACTCCTGGAACTTGGGAAAGATATTATAGATTTGAGGGAAAATGGCTATTTGATAAAAGTTCAACTTATTTTAATCACAATAAATTCCCTATTAATCAAGATATTGATGAATCATTAGCATTAAATATTATTTATAATAGCCTAAATTCTGCTGTTAAAAAAAGAGTTGAAAATACAGATAGACCAATTGCATGTTTATTGAGTGGTGGATTGGATTCTAGTCTTATCACATCATTGGTATGTAAACATTATCAAACAGAAGAGAAAAAACTTGAGACATATAGTATTGGATTGGAAGGTTCAGTTGATATCGAATATGCAAGAATTGTTGCCGAATTTCTGGGGACAAAACATACAGAAGTTATTGTTACTGAACGCGAATTTTTGGATAATATACCAAAGGTTATCTATCATATTGAGAGTTATGATACAACGACTGTTAGAGCTAGTGTTGGAAATTTCCTTATTTCAAAATATATTTCTGAGAATAGTAACGCGAAAGTTCTATTTAATGGTGATGGTTCAGATGAAGTATGCGGTGGTTATTTGTATTTCCATAAAGCACCAAATAATGCGGAATTTGATAAGGAATGTAAGAGACTTTTGAAGGACATCTCATATTTTGATGTATTACGTTCTGACCGTTGTATATCATCAAATGGTCTTGAAGCTAGAACACCCTTTCTAGACAAAGAATTTGTGGAAAATTATCTATCAATCCCAATTGAACTTAGAAATCATGTGAATTCGAATAAGTGTGAGAAATATTTACTTAGGAAAGCATTTACAGATAGAAGTCATACATATCTTCCACATAGTGTTTTGTGGAGAACAAAAGAAGCATTTAGTGATGGTGTGAGTAGCAATAATAAATCTTGGTTTCAAATTATCAAGGATGAAGTCGAAAAACCTGATTTTGAGATTGGACTTCCACATGATGATAATAAAGAATATGATTGGAATTCACCAAAAACACCGGAAATGCGTTATTATAGAAACATTTTTGATTTCTATTATGGTGATAAAGACACATTAATTCCTTATTTTTGGATGCCAAAATTCGTGGAAGCCAACGATTCAAGTGCTAGAACACTGGATATTTATAAAAATTAAAAATAACAATATATTATAATGAATAACATAACTAAAAATACATATAGAACATTAACATATTCCATATATATTTTATATATACTTGTTTTTTTAGGATTATGGGGGGGAGCACCTCAGTATTTAAATGATCTTAATTATTATTTGAAAATTTTTGTGGGAACAATATTAACATATACATTTAACCCTTTTTATGAAATTAAATTTGATAATATACATAAAGATATAGCATTTACAGCTGGTATTATATTGTTAACATCAACATCTTTAAGTTCATTTAAAGAGAGAATAGACAATACAATTAATAGATTCATAAAAATTGATTCGAAATTATTACAATAATAAATGCTACTATTCTAAACAACATGGGTAATAAAAATTCAAGAAATTATTCTCAACTTCCACATGAGGATATTGATTTTTCAAATACTTATAATAAAGATGAACTAAAAAAACAAGTAAAAAGTGTGAATAATATTAAACCCAAATCAACTCCAACTACGATTAAACAAATCAATAATACACCAAGACAAACACATAATACAATTAATCAAATCAATTCTACATATAAACAAAACCATGATACATTAGCACCAATATCTAAAGTAAAAGGAGAACCTCGTTATATTAGAGGTAAATTAAACTATGATGCAATGTCTGATGAAGAAAAAGAAAAATATATTTCTAGAAGTAAAATGATGAAAGAATATCATATTAAAAAAACAGAAATTGATAAAATTAGATTTATTGAAGGTGTATTAAATTCTTCACCAGTATATCTATATAAAATTTCAGATGTTGTTGAATATATTATGGAAAATCCTAGAGAGTATGCCAAACATAGAGCACTCATTATGTACAAATTGAATGATAAAGATTTGGAACATGTTCCATATGTGAAAAAGGGATTTGTCAAGTATTATAATTCTTTGGATTTGAAGGAATGTTGTGAAAATAAATATGGGGAAGAATTTTTACCAGATATTATAGAACAAGGTAAAAAAAATTATAGACAACATCTTGATAAGAGAAAATCTAAATCAAAAAAAAATAATTATTCACATAATCATAGTAAAAAATCGAGTGGGTCACATCATAATTATTCAACACACTATGGAAATAGTAATATATTTGATATGAACACACTTACAGGTATAACAATTGCCAATGCGGCGATAAGTTCAATGTGTTAATATTATTTATAATATAGAAAATGAAGCATATTTTCACGCATTAAATTATAGTCATCAATATATTTTTTATTAGGTTCAATATAGTGGACATATGGTTCAAGTTTAACATATATAACATTTTTATGAACCATATTTGTATGTAATTGGTCTTCAAATATAATTATATCCATATTTTCTATAGGTATTCCTATTATGTTAGAGAGATCATTTATATCTTTATTATGACTTGTTCTATATGGTTCAATAACAACATCACCTATTTTATAAGGTCCAATAACATAATCAAATAATGGATAATTAAGTTTATAATGGATATATTCAATAATTAGATTATACCATAATTTTGGACCTTGATTATTGGTGAATAAAATAGTTATTAAACTTTGATTTTTCTTTTTAGCATTAATAATTAAATGAAATATATCAAAAATATTCTCTCTAAATATTACTGGATTAAGATCCATTAGTCCAAATAAAATATTACGTGGTTCTGAATTTGGAAATCGTTTAATCTCATTAACAAACAATGAACTTAAATCCTGAAAATATCCAATAGTTTCATCTAAGTCAAATATTATTATTTTTTGTTTTTTACGCATATAGATATTATATATTAACATTATTATAATATGGTGCATTTATGTTTTGATATTGTTTTTAACATATTATTTTCAAATGATTGGAAATCATTCATATAACTAAAGTATATATCTATTCCATCTATAGTTGATTCATATTTATAACATGTATAATATATGTTATTAGAGAGAAGGAAGTAAATGATTTCCATATATGGGTCTTTTCCGAATATAATTTCACTTTTAATTTGTTTATTATCCAAATTATAATATATAATAGATGTTTCACCTGTAATTTCATTAGAAAGTATTTGAATTTTATAACACATAAAAAAACAAAATATTAAAAAGATATTATTTTGACAAATATGTTAATACATCCAATAATACATTTTCCTGGTCTGTCATCTTTTGAAATATAATACATTCATCAAATTTTATTTCAAAAAAACGATTCATATTGTTTTTACATAATACATTACAACCTGTTTTATTAAATTTAATATCAGTAACAATTCCACCATTTGTTAATTTAATATTATCTGGATTTGTTATCTTAATCCATCTAATATATGACCCATATTTCAAATGCGTTAAATCTTCAACATATCTATATGGTTTAAGTTTCTTATGTATCTCCTTAAGTTCTTTCGATGATAATTGTAATTTTTGTAAAATATCGTTTTTTACTTGTTGTATACTAGATCTTGTATGATTTAATAGAAATTCATTTTCATCATTATCTAATGTCTTTAATATATCCTCTATTTCTGTCATTATACATATTCCTATATTCTTCTTTAAGTATAAACTTTATATTATATATTTTGATAACTTAAAGACAATAATGAAAAATGAATGTTTTTTTCAGATTCTTTTCTGGATTTTCTCAAAAAGGACAAAAAAATGTCCATTTTGACTTTCCCCAAATACTTTCCAGAAAAAACATCAAAAATATCAATTTGTTACTGACAAGTAAGAAAAAAATATAACAACTTGTAAAAAACCACAGCATAAAATTTTTTTATAAGGATTTAGAAACTTATGTCTAGTTATAGTAAAATGCCCAAAAAAACAAATTTACTCACTTTTTATTGCCCTATTTGTGACATGTATTTAGATAACAACACAATTGATTATAAGACCCATTTTACAGACGGTTCAGTGTGTAAATTGAGTAAAATACTTTACTCACCGAAATTTGTAAATAAAAAAAGTGTTAAAACATACTATTGTGAAATATGTGACTATTGGGGTAACAATAAACAAGAAATTAAAACACATATTCAAACCAAAATTCATAAATCCAATTTGGTGAGTAAAAAAGTGAGTAAAAAAAACGAAGAAATATATAAATGCGAAAAATGTGACTATACTACACCAAGAAAATATAATCTTAAGAGACATATTGACACCAAGCACAAATTTGCAGACAAAGTGAGCAACACTGACTTCATCTGTGAATGTGGTAAAAAATATAAATATAAACGCAGTTATGAACGTCACATTAATGAATGTAAAATATATAAAAAAAATAAAAATGATATATCTATTATTAAAAAAACGGATGAATTCCAGAATATATTGGAAAATAAAGATAATAATGGAGACATGAAAGATATATTGCTTACTGTATTAAATGATTATAAACAACTTGTTAGTAAAGCAATAGAACAACCTAAAATTGTAAATAATTCACAAAATATAACTAATCAACAAAATAATACATCATTTAGCATTAAGAATTATCTAAATACAGAATGTAAAAATGCAATGAATTTAAGCGATTATGTGAATCAAATTAAGTTAACATTTGATGATTTATTATACATGAAAGAACATGGAATTGTTAAAAGTTTTGAAAATACATTTGTTAAAGGGTTGTGTGAAATGGATAAGACATTAAGACCTATACATTGCAGTGATACAAAAAGAGGTAATTTCTATGTTAAAGACCATGATACTTGGGATAAAGACAATGCACATGAACAAATTATTACTACATTAAAAAGAATTACTGACCTTCAATGTGATGCTCTCAAACAATGGAAATTAATGAATAGAGATTGGTTAGATAATGATGTTAAACAAGAATGTGCTAATGTAATTACACGTAAAATAGTAGATATATATGGCGATAAGATACAAAAACAAATTCTTAATCTTCTAAAACAACTCAATATTCAACCTTAAAATGGAGTAAAACCTCCTAACATATCATTTGCTGCAAACGGTTCTTGGTGCATTGTATCAAAATTTGGTTGATCTTGATGTTGTTGAGGCATTGAGGCCGGCATTTGTGCTGACATAGATGGTTGTGTGCTTACTGGCTCTTGAAATGATACCTGTCTCTGTTGATTTGGCAATTCATCTATTGTTGTTGTATTATAATTCCCTAAATTATCACCCCTATTTGTTTGATGTTGCTGTTGTGGATACATATCTCTCTGTTGTGTGTTTTGTTTTTGATATACAACTTCTTTACCATTTAATCCCATATAATCTAAAAATCTATCACTTAAAGTTTCAACTTTTAACCCCAATTTAGTTTGTAAAGAGAGAACTATAACCATAAAACATAATGTTATATTTAATAAATTAATCTCTCTATAAGCTACCTTACTAAATGTTGGTATATAAGTTACAATCCTATGTATAAAATACATTCCAACAAATAATAATACAACTTGCAATACTATCTCAATTGAGATCTCAAATGTTGGTTTTGTATCATCGCTCTCTGGAATATATGCCTGTGTTACTTTATTTAAAAGGACTATTGGAATTATTGCTAAAATTGCATATTGTATTAAATTAAAAATCTCGGCTTTTGTGTTATCGTCATATTTAAATACGTGTGTTATAAATCCATTATTTTTTACATTTGATGATACACTACTTGATAATTCATCTAATTCTTCCATATGTTTTATGATTAGAAATTATATTTATTAAAACAATACAAAGAAATATTAATATTATAATTAAAATGTCTCATCCAGAATATCAATATCTAAATCTTATCAAACGAATTCTCCAAAAAGGCGATTTGAGAAAAGGTCGAAATGGAAATACTATATCCGTTTTCGGAGAACAAATGCGTTTTGATTTATCTAACTATAAAATTCCTATTCTCACAACTAAACGAACGGCATGGAAAACTTGTCTAAAAGAACTTCTTTGGTTTATTAATGGCAAAACAGATAATAAGCTGTTAACAGATCAAAATGTCCATATATGGGATGGTAATGGCTCCCGTGATTTCCTGGATTCTCGTGGTCTTACATCTAATAAAGAAGGTGACCTTGGTCCTATTTATGGATTCCAGTGGAGAAATTTTAATGGAACATATAGGTCATGTGATGATTATGATAAAGATGGTGTTGACCAAATTCAATATGTAATTAACGCATTAAAAAATGATGGAAGTCAACCAGGTGAAAATAAATATTCTAGAAGGCTTATTGTTTCAGCTTGGAACCCTTGTTCTCTAAATAAAATGGCTCTTCCACCATGTCATATTTTGTTCCAATTCTATGTTAACTCTAAAGATGAATTAAGTTGTCATCTTTATCAACGAAGTGGTGATGTCGGCCTAGGTGTCCCATTTAATATTGCTAGTTATAGTTTTCTCGTATTTATTGTGGCAAAATTATGTCGCCTTAAACCAGGTGAATTTGTATATAGTTTAGGTGATTGTCATATTTATGAAGAACATGTAGACTCCCTTAAGACACAAATAAAAAGAGAACCTTACGATTTTCCAACAATTGAAGTTAATGAGAGAGAAAATATTTCTGATTTTTGTGTTTCAGATTTTGAAATTAAAAACTACAAATTTCATAATAAAATTAAAATGAATATGATTGTCTAATTAAGCATTTGATAATAGTCTATACTTCACAAGTTTCCTATCATAATTTGTAATATTCATACTAATATCATAATTTGGTGGTTCACAAGGCAATAACTCATATCTTGAAAAGTATCTCAATGTATTAAGAAATTTTGATTCAAAATGATAAACTATATGTTCATTATTAATCTTTTCTAAAGGTAATGGGGTATGACATTGTTCTTCTATAATAAAACGTATATCACAATCTTTTAATTTCATAATAATATCCCTTAATATTTCTTTTGATAACTGATGACATACTACAACTTTAATATTCTGATTTTCTATTATATTTTTTAGTTTATCAAACTTGTCTAGCCAAAATTTATGCAATTGTATATTTCTATATTTTGGAAACTCATCCTTATTCGATATGTAGACACAATCTTCAAATACTAAAACATCGTCTGGTCTAAAATCTTTAAGTAAGAAATCTCTTATAAAATATGTTTTTCCAATGTGTTTCACTCCAACTACGAATTCTATTAACATTTATATTAGAAAAAATATAAATATTAATTTTTAAACGCAATTAATTAAAACATTGCTCTATCTCCATAAAACACTCGGATTGCTTCATCGATATACTGCAAAAATTCTTCTATTTTTGAATCATGATCAATTCCACTCTCATTTTCACCCCCATTTATATATTCAGATTGATCTATTTTGTATGTATAATATGTTGGTTTGTCACCATGTCTTAATGGATAACAATCATATTCTGCAAATGATATATTATCGTCTTGATCTTTCCCAAATTTATGTCTATAATGAATATCATACTTAATTTTTGTAGTATTATCAATGATTTGGAATTTTGTATGCAATTCAAAAAGATCATAACTTTCACAATATTCATAAGCATCTATGTCAGTCTCATATATATCTATCTTATAACATTCGGGAAGACAGTAAGAGGAACAATGATCTTCCATGTTTTTAATAAATTTATCATACACATTATTGCTACATAAATTACCAAAAAGATTACTCATATTACTCTTATCATAAACATCTTGTAATTTTATATCAAGTAGTTTGTTTTTAATTGTGTTGTCATCATTAACCATGTCATCTATATCAAATTTTGTAATAATAGAATTGTTGTCCATTAAAACATGATATGTTGGAAAAGAAATTTCATAATATTTAACACTATCAAATGTGTTAGAAAGCATTTCATCAAATTGTTCTATATCTAATTTTGTAGCAAAAATATAATTTACATTATCAAAAATTGCGTGATAATATTTGTTATCATTCATTGTTGTATTATATATACTATGTTTATCTTTACACCTTTCTGATAATTTAACTCTCATTATTAAATATATTGAGTATTATATTTAATAATTTTTAATTTAGATATAATATATAAAATTGTATTATAACTAATAATTAACTAAAATAGTTAAAAATATAATATTTAGGTAATATGCCTGTTTATACTTGTGATCGTTGCTTTAAAGAGTTCTCTCAAAAATCACACTACAACACACATCTAAAACGAAAAATACCTTGTCAAAATAATAAGGGAAAGATAGAAGAAGTTGTTGAAAAAATGGTAAATGAGAAAATAGATAGTGGTTTACATAAAAAATTGATTAGTCAAAATGAAAATATTATAATTCAAACACAAAGTAATAATAACATGAGTTCTTCAAAAACTAATATGAAACATAAATTAGGACAATATTTTACAACCCATAATGAACTAAAAGAAAAGGTATTTGAATTTATCTTAAATAGTCCATCTAATATTTTAGAACCATCTATGGGACAAGGTGATTTAATCGCATTTATTACAGATAGGATACCAAACATAACATTTGATATGTATGAAATTGATACAAGAATTAAATTATTGGATAAAATACAAAAAGATAAAGTTGTTTATGGTGATTTTATGAAACAAACAATTACAAAAACATACAAAACAATAGTAGGAAATCCTCCTTATGTAAGAACTAAAAAAGGAAACTTGTATATTGATTTCACCAAAAAATGTTATGATTTGCTTGATGATAATGGTGAATTAATATTTATTGTTCCATCTGATTTTCTTAAATTAACAAGTGCTTCAAAATTATTGAATATTATGCTAACAAATGGAACATTTACCCATATATTTCATCCTCATAATGAAAATATGTTTGAAAATGCGTCTATTGATGTGATTGTGTTTAGATATTGTAAAAATAAATTACTTGAGAAAAAAACATTATATAACGACAAATTACTATATATCACCAATAGTAACGGATTAATCACTTTTGGAAAAGAAGAAAATAATAACGTTGTAATGTTTCAAGATTATTTTGACGTTTATGTTGGTCTTGTTTCTGGTAAAGAAAAAGTTTATAAGAATAAAGAATTAGGAAATATAGAAGTATTGAATTCTGAAGACAAATTTGATAAATATATTTATATCGAAAGTTATCCTTGTGATAATGACAAAATTAATACATATTTATTACAACATAAAAAAGAACTTGTAGAAAGAAAAATACGTAAATTTAATGAAAGTAATTGGTTTGAATGGGGAGCACCAAGAAATATAAATACTATTAATAATAATCTTGGTAAAGATTGTATTTACATTTCTAATTTGACACGAAAATCAAATGTTTCATTTTTAGGTAAAGTAAATTATTTTGGTGGTGGTTTAATAATGTTAAAACCAAAAAAAAAGTGTAATTTAAATAATATAGTAGCATACATAAATAGCAAGACATTTAAAGAAAATTTTATGTTTTCTGGAAGATTTAAAATAGGACATAGACAAATATGTAATTCTTATATTCCAAATAAATATTTATAATTCTATTGAACGCATATTTGTCATAAATATTTCTCTCCAGCTTGGTTTAGGTCTTTGTAAGCAATTAATAAATTGTTTTATCTTTTTATTTATATTATCGTATTTATAATTTCTATTTTTATTCCAACAAACTTGAAATGGTAAATTATTTATATTTTGTGTTAATATTGACAATCCTTTTACACTATTAACAATTATATCATTCGCATCTTCTTTATTTAATACTAGGAAATAGTAATCTTTTTTGTTATTATTATTATATTCTTTATTTTTTAATTTATTGAAAAGTATCTTACTCATTTTACCATTTTCATAAGATTTATCTATATGAATGTCTAATATTTCATCCGTGTAAGCATATACACACATTGCTAAATTACCAGTATTATCGCTTGTTTTAGTTGTTGTTGTTTTTATATTTATTGGCAACCAACCATACATATAATCTAATGCTAAAATGTCATACCACATTCTTTTCTTTGGTTTTTTTATTCTTTCTCCAAATTCTTTGAGAAGTAATTTAATTACTTCTTCTTCATCAATACAACTATTTATTCTACCATCTTCATTTTTAGTTGAAAAGTTAAACGCTTGTAATTTTAAATATTTTTTAATTATATACATAATTATTGGTAATCGTTTTAATCTTAAATTGATACCCTTAAACCATTTTTGTATCTTAATAATACTTTCAGAATTAGGTTCTTCCATATTTGACTTGTTATTGTAATACAATTACTTTTTATTATTTGATTTCAATTTTATTCAATTACTTAAATCAATTTTATAATGATTAAAAACATAAAAGCGAGGATTATAAATTAAGTGCTGTTAATTACTACTTAACTGAAAATTGTAATCAATTACAAACATGTAAAATATTCAAATGTAGTCGTCGTAGTTTAATGCGATTGGTTAATAAATATAAACAAAGTAATCAAGTATTAAGACAAAATAGAAACCACTAGCAAACAAATGAGATAAAAATATATTCTAAAACTTACTGAAAATAATAAAACTATTACTATGTCTGATTTACTCGATAAAATAAAAATGAAATACCCTAAATTTTATATTAATAGGCAACATTTAAGTAATGTGGTAAATGATAATAATATTACACTAAAACTAACACGATTTAGACATGAACCAAAAACAAGATTTAGAAAACCAATCTATATAAATAAACAAATACACGAGTTTTACAATAAAGTTAAACAATATAAGTTAGACGATATAATATGCATCGATGAAACAAGTATAAAATCATTACAGAATCGTAAATTTTGTTATAGTGAAAAGGGTAAACGATGTGTATCGAAAACAGATAATAATGAAGTATTTAAGAAATATACTGGTATATTTTCTATTTCTACATGAAAAAGGAGGTATAAATACTGAAAGATTATATGATTTTTTAGAGAAACATATCGTAAATAAATACAAAAATAAACTAATAATAATGGATAACACAAGTAGTCATATACATCAAAGTATAAAAGATTTAATTAACAAAGAAAATGAAATACTTTATAGCGTCAATTATCAACATTTTACAAACGCGATTGAGAATTGGTTTAGTGTAATGAAATCAAAGTTACAAAAGAAAGATTGTTTAACATATAACAATTTGAAACGAAATAAATGTTATAGAAGAAATACCAAAAACAACATTTACTAATATTTTCAAAGGTAGTTACGAAAGAAATATTGAAAAAATTAAAAAAAGGACACGAAAAATAAAACGAAAAACTATTTATAAAGTGGGCGTTTTAAATTTCCAAAGGTGTAATATATATATATTAAATTTTATAAAATTGAAAACAAGTATTCTTTTCTATTGATAAGAACACAACTTAACAGTGATAAAACATAAATATAACTTATGAAAAAGAAAGTATCATCATAATAAAAATGGCTGCGGCAATGACAATTCCTATTGAAAATAATTATAAAATTTTAATTAAACATCCATCTTTAGATGATGGAAAAATCGATATGAATAGATTATCAGAAATATCACATAAGACAAAGATGCTTATTATTCTTCATAACGATACATATGAAGTATATAATGAATATTTACATAAAGATGTAATTAATGAATTAATGTCAATTGGATACACAGAAGATTCTTATTTGATATCAAGCATACATAAATTAAATCCAGAAATTTTATTTAAACAGGGAATAATTACAAAAGAAGAATGTGTTGTTAGAACATTTAAGGATAAAATATTTCATTCATGTTCTAGTTTAGTATTTAATAAACTTTTAGAAACAGGAATTTATAATAGAAATCACAACGATTTTGGTTGTCCAAGTCATCCATTTTCATTTCATCTTATTAATCTGATTAGTAATCCTGAATGTGAAAAGAAATATGTGCAGTGTGTTAATGAACTGTTAATTTCAGGTGATATTAAATATTCCAAAGATCTGTGTGTAAGATGTATAAATTTGGGTTGCGATGACATTGTATATAAAATGATTACAAAAAAGAATGTATATCAAATAATTAAGTTAGTTAGAGGAGAATTAAATTTTGAATTGTTTAAACGAATTGTCAATTGGATGTATGAAAATTCTTGCACATATGATGACATTTATGAGTTAAATCATGGAGATTCATCATTTATTATAAATAATTATATTAAACCACTTTTTGATGAATGCATTTATACAGATGATTATTCCTATCTGGAAGAACTGTTATCAAATGAAATTATTAAATTAAACTATATGGGTACAAATATTATTAGACATATTAAGAGAAAAGGAACTATAAATGGAACATTGAGATACTTAATCAATAGTGGAAAATTTTCAACAATTAAATGGAACAAACATGATTTGGAGGAAATGTATGTTTCTACAAATGATAAATCATGTAAATATATTAGTGAGATGGTAACAGATATTGATTATATCTCAATGAGAACATTTAGTGACCCAAAATGTTTGAAACCATGGCGTGTAAACTTCTTGATAAATCATCCCAAATTTAATATTAATCTAGTTAATACGTTAACAACATCTAAAACATCTATTCTAATGTATTTCTGTAAAAATTATATAGAATCCTATGAAAGTGTATTTGAATATATTTTTGTGAATGATTTTGACATTGACATTAATTATGAAAATGGTTCCGGATATACATTGTTGTCAATGGCATGTAGATATTCCCCACCAAGAATCATCTCATTAATTTTAGATTATCCTGGTGTTGATGTTAATATTATAAGTCAGAATGGTTTTAACGCCTTTATACATGCACTAAGGTATTCAACACCTGAAATCGTGAGAAAAATTATTGAGTTTCCAAACTTCAAAATGACACATGAAATTAGACGTTATATTGGAAATAATTTTAAAGATGATTTACCTGAATGTAAAAAGGTGGAGTTAGCTGACATTTTGTCAGAAATTGAATAAGTATTTTAATAAATAAAATTGAATATTTTTTATTATAATTTAGATAACTAAACAGTAACCTTCCAAAATTGAAATACTTATTCGATTTTTGATAAACACATCATAAATATGACAGAAGTTATCCTGTCTACTTCTGGTTTTAATAAATTTGAATATTTTTCGGTGATTTCAAAAGGCGGATTTTGTGAAAATTCCGAAAAGATTTACACATTTCCTGAGGTAGATTATAAAACAATCCTCCTTGCAACTGTCTATATAGATACAGGAAGAATTGTTGAGAAATATTTTCACAAAGATGTTCTTAAAGACCTAGACTTTTTGTGTTTTAGAGAATTAATTGATAAAATTACATCATATCCAGTAGAAGTAATTGACAAATATGAAATGGTTGATAGGGATGATATTATTTTAAATCTCATGTCACAGAATTGGGATAAACCATGTATTTCATTTGAAGACCTTAGAAGTTTTTTAGAAAATCCACATGAAAAGTATTTTAGAAAAAATGTATATTATGTTAATAAATCGTTACTTTATAATCTTATTTCTGTTGTTGCTTTATATCCAAAAAATCCTCTATATTTTAAATATTTGAAATTACTAATTGATGAAAAGAAGGATGATATTCATAATAGTGATCATCTGTTGCTATACACATGTAGATACAAACATATGGAGTCTATAAAGTTTATATTAGATACATTTCCTATTGTTCCAAAAAATAATTGGAAGAGTTTGAGGCATCTAATTCGTGATTCTGTAGGAGGAACAAAGATTTTAAAAGAAATTATAAAATATTTTACAAAACAGGACGTAGCAAATATGTTAATCAATAATATAAAGAAAATTAAAAAATCAAATAAAAAGATTATTAATAAATTAATGTATTGTATTTCATATATTGAAGATGATATAAATCTTATTGATAATGATACTTATATATTTAAAGAAATTTGTATAAATACACAGTTGCATGATCATGCTCTATTTAAACATGTTCTCTCAATGCCATTAGAACTAGAAATTTTAGAAAATGGTGACGCATTTAATTATATGTGTGCATTTATACCAGATATGAAGAGATTTACACTAATAAAATTGTTTGTTGATAAATTTCCACAATATAATTATTTAAAAAAAGATAAACATGGCAGAACTGGTTTGGAATATATTGCAAATTCTCTAATAAGACAGAATATTGAAGAATTGACCACAAAACATGAAGTTGTATATGATACTGATGTTTTGGCAGATGAATTTATTGAATTTTGTGATACATTAAACTATTGTAATATGGAAATTGCTCTCGAAAAATGTCCAACTATTGATTTATGTAAATTCACAGATAATAAATTACCAATTTATCGGTGTATCGAGTCATTAGACTGTGTAAATTTGATTTTGAGATATGATTCGTCGTGTATACATATTAAAGATGCAAAGGGCAATACTGTTATTGATATAATTGTAAAATCAAAACCTTTGAGAAAAAATGTCCCAATATTGGAAGCAATTATGGAACATGCAACTGAATCTATTGATAAAGAAAAGTATTTGGAAATTTTAAATCTTAAAAGAAGGCATAACAATTATCGTGTTATAGATAATATGAAAAAAATTATAGAATCATATTAATCTTGTTATAAAAATTGATGTAAATTAATATTTTTTAATTAAATTAAACTATTAACTAAAATGTCGTATTCTGAAGTTGATTCTGATTATAATTCTGGGTCTGATTCTGATTATAATTCTGATATTGAACCAACCCCGAAAGGTAAATATGGCTATTCAATTAAATTGATTACTCGCATTTGTGATCATTTTGATCTAGATGTTGAAGAGGCAATTCAGGTATCCGGTATAAAAAAAGAAGTTACTCATTCTAAAATTTTGCGTGATATACGGGAAATGATTAGAGAGAGAAAGGTTAGGTTTTATGAAATTATTAATAGCACAATTGAAATTTATTGGGATCTAATGGATAATAAAAGAACAACAGATAATATAAATGATAAAAAAGATTGTGTTATTGCTTATCTTGCAATTGATAAATTGATGGAAGACCAAAATTTGGATGGATTATCAACAAAATATTCGGATTATGACCTAGATTATTACGATTATATACTTTATCCAGATAATATAGATTTTTGTCACCATTATAATAAAAGTTTACTTACAAGTTTTAATGGTAGTAGTTATTGTTACAATTCAAAATAAAAAAATATAGTTTTTTATTTTTATTACTCATTATTAGGCAAATTATTATAATAATCATGATAATATTCATCTTCTGATCCATAATCTTCATACATCCAATCATCATCTGAGTCAATAACATCGACATACTGATCAATATCTAATATCCATAAACCAGGATAAAATCTACCAATATATTGACGGTTTTTATACAACAAAATATTGTTTGAGTCAAGTCCATATGAAACAGATCCAGAATGATCATTGGCATGCAACCAACAACGCACTGATTGTTTCAATGTAATTTCCTCATTAACATATTTAACAAACAAAATGTAATAATGATTTATGAAATTGATATATTTGTCAGTGAATTGCAAAAACTTATTATTATCATCTTCAATTTCTGCACGAAGAGACAAAACAGATTTTTGCATCTCTTCATCAGTTTGTTGTTGAGATTCCGTAAGTCTGTAGTCATGAATATGATACAAACCATCTTTATAAATTATGACACCCCATTTATATGAAGACTTGTCAAGATTCTTAAAATAATCCAAAACTGAATCTTCGGATTTGTATGTGTTTGAAGCAGCCATTTTTGATTTGTTTCAGAATAAATATTGTTGTTAGAAACTGAATAAGTGATGTAATACGTTTACTTTTGATAGTTGATGTTTTCGGTTTATAAAAGTATTTTATCTTCAATTTTAAATAAAAAATATTAGGCACTACCGGGAATTGAACCCGGGGTTACAGATTCAGAGTCTGTTGTGTTACCTACTACACTACAATGCCAACATTTTAAATATACTTAGTTAAACAATATAATTAAATCCATGTATTGTAGGTTGTGTGTTAAAATGCTTATCTTTACACTTTAATACATAGTAAATACAATAAAGACCACCCACAATAAACACAAGAAAGAATAATACAGAAAGAACTCCGATTGTAAAATAGATAGCAGCTCCACCCCATTCGGTTGAAAAATAAGAATCATTGTTAGTAATGTTGGAACAGGAAAAGTTTGAATTTGTGATATTTTTTAGAAAATTCATATTTTATAGTAAGATGTTGTTATGTTTATAAAAAATATTATGATCAATTTTTTGATTAATTAAACCATATTATCAGGTGTATTTGAAGATGTTTGAACCGGCAAATCATATTGTGTATCGGTTGAATTACAATATTTACAACATAAATAATAATCTAAACAAGAACAACAATTATAGCAATTATAATAATTACAATAACACAAATTACAATTTTCACAAAAACACAAACATAGTGAAATAACCATACATATGGGGATTAAACACAATAGACTAACAATAAAATATAACAGTGCTTTATCAATGTCTTTGTGAAATAGTGATTTATCCTCATCATTGTCTTTATATATAACAATAACATCTGGGTCACTATTTGTAACATTACATGAAGAAACAAAAGAAATAATATTAACTATAAATAACAATTTGACAGTGTATGTAAAATGCATGATTGGGTATGGATATTGATGTGGATATTAGTTTCATATATAAAGAAGTTTAAATGTTATGTATGGTTTAGTTTGGTAAAAGTATTTCAATTTTAAAGAATATAAAAAATCAATATTAGATGAACAATTGTTAATAAAAGGA
>CERC01013273.1_pt1 | contig 37732 bp, 39 predicted proteins | sample 530921 | NCBI WGS metagenome assembly CERC01 (sample SAMEA2621099, study PRJEB7988) | marine metagenome | isolation source: saline water (ENVO:00002010), including
TTTAAAGCCAGTAAAAGAGTGCAATGGGTAGCAAGTAGACAGTTTACTCATTAATATTCATCACACATCACATCAAAAAACAATCGATCATTAATCAATCTGACTATTCACCAGATCTAAAAACGAACATCATGAGAACTTTTATCAGAAATACACCAACGGAAACAAGGAGAAACACATTCTTTTCAAGCTTTAAAACCAGTAAAAGAGTGCAATGGGTAGCAAGTAGACAGTTTACACATTAAGAATTTTTTGAGTTAGCTAAAAAAAAAGGGATAAGACCTAAAAGTCTTATCCCTTTTCATTTTCATTATTTTATTTAATCCTCTAAAGTAATTTCTTCCTCTACTCCATTAGGGTATGTAAGTGTTGCAATATCATCACAAGTGCCATCACCAAAATGTACATTTACTGAGAGTCCGTTTTTAAAAACATCCATATCTCCGCTAGAAACATAAGCACAAGATAATTCACTTGTTAATGCACTGTTTACGTTTACATTATAGGTATTACCTTCAAAAACTACGGTCCAATTACCTTCAATACTATACGTACTACTATCGTTGAATGCAATAGTGGTAGATTTGGTTCCGCTGTCAGCAATTATAGAACCATCTTCCATTTCTACCGTCATATCGCTAGTAACCTCAAAAGTTATAGCGCTATCATCTGAATTTGTGCTGAACGTTAATGATCTGGTTCCATTTATTTTAATTTCTCCTACATAAAAGTCAACATAACTAGCTGTAAAAGAGCCTGTTTCTCCTTGTTGGTCATAAGTAACGTTTAAAGTGCCATTAACATTATCAGTTCCGTTCAATACACAATTATTGAATGTTGCAACATAGCCCGTGTCTGAATATACTGCACTGTAGCAATCATTATATGAAGTTTTGCCGGTACTGCTGTCGTTAGAAGATAGCTCAAATAAAGCAAGATCAATATCACCAATAATTTCATCGGTTTCTAGAACTGCTTTAAGTTCTGTTTGGGATAGTGTTACCTCCTGGGCGGTAGTGTCGTCATCACTACAGCTATATGCCATGCACAATACTCCCGTAAGTAGAATTCCTTTTTTTAAATAAGATGTTAGATTTTTCATGTTTGTTTAATTGTAGGGTTGTGTGGATAAAACGAAAAAATAGTCTGTATAGTATGGCTATGTTACACATTAGCAGCTAGTAAGTGTAATGAATGGCAATAATGAAACTAAACATTAGTTTTAATCGTATACGATATATTATATTTGATACATGATTGTTAGAATGAATTTAAGGGACCAAGTACGAGATTATTTACTTTCCGAAATGATTACAGGTAATCTTAAGACCGGAAAAACAATCAATTTAGCAGCCTTGTCAAGACATTTAAAAGTGAGTGTAACCCCAATACGAGAAGCGCTTACACAATTACAGCAGTCAAGGATAATTAAAGCTGTGCCAAATAGAGGCTTTATTATAGCTGAGCTGGATGTAGAGGAAGCTGAAGATCTCTATGAATTGGTAGCCAATTTAGAGGTTATGGCTATTGAAAACTCAGAGTTTAATGAAGAGCATATTATTAAATTGAAAGCGCAACAAGAAGTTTTTGAAAATGCCACCAATGCCCTTGATAGAATTCAAGCCGATTTGGAATTTCATAGATTACTTACCAAAGGATACAAAAACGAGTTAGCGCTCAAAATACTAAATGACCTCAAAACTCGTCTTTTTTTCTATGAGCATGCTTTCACCAATGACGATTTTTTTTATAATAAATCTGACAATCAGCATGAAGCCATTATTTCTGCCATTGCCGATGATAATGTGCCAACCGCCTCTCTCCTACTAAAAATGAATTGGATGCTGATTTTAAATTATATTCAAAAGAAGCTTACCGAATAATTTGCTTACTCCAAATCCTGTAAAAGCTCTTGTGCAGATCTGGTAATCTTTTTATACCCTTTGTATGCCCAATTACAAAAAAAAGCCATAGCAACTAATGTTATAGTCAAAGTAATAATTTGTTCCGTTTTTAAACTATGTAGAAAAACGTTCTTGTTAGAAATTATTTTTGAGGTTACCGGCACAATGAAAAACAAGCCAATAAAACCAACCACAATTCCGATCTGTTGCAACCTGAGCAATCTATTTTTTGTATGCACGTAAACTTTAAGATTCTCTTTGTAAGATCCATTTAGAATATCGATATTCTTGATTTTTTTAAGGGTTGATAACACTGAAACCGGCAATACAATTAAAAACAAGAGCGTAAATGCCCCACATGCCTGCAAATACCAAGTATCTAATTTGTTAAAGTTAAAGATTACAAATAATGCGATTGCGAAACATACCAATGCGCCTAAAGATTCATATTTGGTAATGGTAGTGAATTTGTTCTGATATTTCTGTTTTGTCATGTCTAATATGATTTTGTTCGTTAATTTTTTTTGTTGATCTAATTCATCGCTCATTTTTGTCCAAGCGGATTGTAGTTCTTCTAATTCCATGATTTATTTATTTGTCATGTTCGTTTTTAATTTTTTCTTTACTCGAGATATTTTTGTACCCACATTACTTGCACTCAAGCCCGTAATCTGTGCTATTTCATTATAACTTTTGCCTTCTAGCAATAGAAAAATGAGTCCCTTTTCTAATATATTCAGGTGTTTTAGATGCTGATAAAGTAACCGTAATCGTTCTTCAAAAACTTCATTATGGGTATCAGATTCGCTAATAAAGACTTCAGCAACTGAAACGGAATCTGGTCGTCTCTTTATCTTTTTTATAAATGTGATAGATGTATTCATTGCCACGCGATACATCCAAGTTGTTATTTTGGCATCATTACGAAACGAATCAAAATATTTCCAAAGTTGAAATACCACTTCTTGAAAAAGATCTTCTTGGTCTTCCTTATTATCAGTATAAATTGAAGTCACCTTATACAAAAGTCCTTGATGTTCTCGTATTAAATTTGTGAAGACCGCTTCTTTCTGCATCTCTTAAAACTTATTTCCCCATTAGTATGTTGATTTTCTCATTTGTCACACTTTCAGGTAAATTCTTTTTTAAATTAGGGTAAATTAATTCTAACGCATACAACATGAGATACATATGTACGTTTTATTAAAAAAATACGTGATATGCAGTTTTTAAATCCTGAGATAGAAGCATTGACAAAAAGAAAAAGCACACAAAGCTTGGTCAAGAAACAAGTTTCATGTGGCATTTTTCAAAATGTAGATGACATTCCTGTTGTAGAAGAAACCGTTGAACTCAAAAAGGTGTAGGTTTTACTCTTCGAACAAAGAAGTATCTAAACCAGGAATAAGGTTTAGAGCGTTTTGGTAGTATAATTTCCTTAACACTTCATCGGGTAAGTTTAATCCGTACATTGCCCAAAAAGCATGGTATTTCTTGTAGTAGGGAAAATACTCGTCATTGCTTTCAAGCACCCTAAAATACGTCGGAAATTCTTCGGGCTTCCAACTGTCTTTTCCAAATAATACCCTGTCTTGATATTTGATAAAAAAAGCTCTTGCATGTTGTGGCTGTCTTCCTAACTCGGCAATTACAGCAGATATCCCAACATTCATGTTGGGCATTTCATCTAATAATTCACCTAGTTTTTCTAAGTTATTTGCGTGCCAACCCATGTGGGCATTAATAAATTTAGTATTAGGATGTTTTTTAAATACATTGTGCTGTTCTTGAATAATCTGTTCAAACGGGGCGGGGTCTGTTGCCGTCCGTTTTCTTCTAGGATGGGTTTTTAGCTCTAGCCAACGTTCATTATCTGCATCCATATCATCCCAAAAAGATTTGGGATCAGCCGCGTGTATTAATACTGGAACGCCCATTTGGGCACATTTGGCCCAAATAGGATCTAAGCGAGGGTCGTCAATGGCCAATCGGTTGCCATTGGCGTCTTTATTTCTCAGTCCTAAGCTTTTAAATATTTTTAGTCCTTTAGCGCCATTCTTTATGTCCTGTTCTAATTGAGCTGCAGCTTGTTCGCCCCATGCCATATCTTTTGCTCCTTCAAAATCAACATTGGCAAATACTACAAATCTATTAGGATAACTCTTATTGATATTATCTACTTTTTCTTTTAAGCTTTTGCCCGATCTACCACTTAAGTTTACCATAATGGCTTCGTTCATGGCATCCATGTGGGTAATTAAACCATTTAAGGCTTCTACGGACATATCTCTTTGATGGCTATGAACATCAATGAATGGGAATTTTGCTTTTGTAATCTCTGTTCCCGGTACAACTAATGTAGATGTTGGATTGTATTCTTCAAAGCCCATTTCTTGGGCAAAACTAGGTGATGTAACTACGGCCAAAAAAGTAATTAAAATAGTGTTCTTAAGTTGGGTCATTTGCTAAATATGTGTTTTTTTGGCTTCTGCCATTAACTGTTCGTATTCTCTGGTGGTATCAATATCTTTTATTTGCCTTGCAGCATTTAAAGAGATGATGTTGTTAGTATGTTTATTCAAATAATCTTTTGCCCCAAAATCACCATCTAGTTGAGACAATGCCTTAAAGTGCAATGTAGGGAACAATACAGGAACACCTGCTTTTGCATTATAATCCGTAGCTATAATTTTAGAGGTGTTTTTTTCAAATTGGTCAATTAAATTGTTTAAATGTTGGTGTTCAAGTAAGGGGTGATCAGCCAAACAAATTAAAATACCATTATATGGTTCATGCTGCTTTAGTAATGATTGAACACCGTATGCAATACTATTACCTAAACCCTTATCCCAATGGGTGTTGGTGAATACATTTATATTCATTTCAGTTAATTGACAGGTAGATGCAATAAGATCCGCATTGGAACCTAGAACAACGTTAACACTTGTGGCATCAGATTTTTGAACAGTTTTTATAGTTTCAACTAGAAAATTAGAGTCTTTCCAGGGCATAAGTTGTTTAATGCCTTTCATTCTTCTTGAAGCACCTGCGGCCATAATCAATACAGCAATCTTCAAAGCCATGTTAATGATGAATTTCTTTCAACTTATCTTTTAGCATCATAGGTTCGGTTTTTCTGATTACCGTTAAAATTTCCGCTAAAATCGATATTGCTATTTCCTGTGGTGTTTCGGCACCTATATTCAACCCTGCAGGACCATGAATACGTTCAACAAAACTGATGTCTATATCCATGTCATGTTCCAATAATTCCGATAATAGATTTTCTCTTCGCCTTGCCGGTCCCAATACTCCCAAATACGCAGGATTACAGTTTTTTAAAGATATTAGGTATTTCAAATCTTTTACATAGCTATGGGTCATTAGTAATACGGCAGTATTGCTATCTATGATATCTACTGGAAAATCTTCTGGTTCATAGATTAATATGGAATCAATACCTGGAAAATCCTCTATGGTTTTATCTTCTTTAGGGGTAACGGCAACACTTACCTCCCAGCCCATGCCTAAACCAAATTGGGAAAGCTGAACGGCGTCATGTTCACCACCAATTAACAAAATTCGTTGGCAAGGAGCCATAACCTGAGAAAAATGCAGCGCTTCTGTTTGCCTTTCGGTTAGCATGTTAAATGCATAATTAGTAGCATTTATGGTGATAAAAGTACCGTATCCTTTAAGTTCCCCATAAGTCCTTTTGTAAGATGTAACTAATTGAAATGATTTTCTATCCTTGATTACCTGGTCAAATGCATGCAAACAAGTTTCGTTTGGCTCAAATGGCTCCAACAACAAATAAAGTATTCCTTCACAGCCTAATCTATACCTGCCATCATACGTCATTAGTTTTGCACAATTGTTTTTAAATACCGATTGTGCCTGAAACAACACTTCTTTCTCAACACAACCACCACTGACCGCACCGATCATAACATGGTCTTCGCGTATAAGCATGCGAACACCGGGTCTACGATAAGAAGAACCGTCTAAATCTACTACTGTGGCCAAAACACATTTTAAACCAGAAGCTTTGGCTTGTCTATACTCGTTAAATATCCTTTTGAACTCGTGGGTCATTCATTGCATTTTACATCTTCTAATGTAGTGAAATTATAATTTATATTATGAAGCGTTATGTGCTTAAGCCTAACAAAATATAGGTCTTGTAGAATTTAAAGGCTTTAAGTGGGTAAGCTTTAACAATCTTTAACATTAATTTTATTATTCGCTATAATTTAAATAAACTTTGTGCGTTCTGCTAGTTGAACCCGTAATAATTGAATATGAAAAATTTTTTAAAAACCTTTAGTGTGTTTTTTATGGTTACCCTACTTGTTTCTTGTGGTAACGCAGATGATGATGTAAGCATGATTTTGAACACTGGAGACGGACTGGGAGAAGGAACGGAAGTTGATGAATGTTTAGGTTTGGAAGAAGGTGAGCTCGTATTATCCATACAAGATCAATATACCACATTGCCAGGTAAAGTTTCAGTATTTTTCAAAGTATCCGATACCAATGGAAACCCTGTACCCGGGTTAACGGCAGACCAGTTCACTATTTATGAGCAAGGTAGAAATGATGATTGTTTTAATACCATTTCAACGTCGGAATCATCGGCACGTATTTCTCCAAATTCACAAATTTTCTCGAACAATACCTTATTGGTACTTGATTTAAGTAATAGTGTATTGAGCAGTAGTCTAGAAGAGCTAAAATTAGCTTCAACTAGTTTTGTTGACGCTGTTATGCCTGCTACTACACAAGAATCTGTAAAAATGGCTATCTACTGGTTTGATGGTGAGGATGAATTACATTTATTAAATGAGCTTACTCCGTCAAAAACTGAATTAAAAGATGCTATTGAGGGTATAACGGATGATATCAGTAATGACCCTTCAACAGACTTATATGGAGCCGTTATCAAATCGACCGATATTGCATCGGACTTAGTAAAGGTTTCTACGGCTGATGGTAAAATTGGAGCTGCATCAGTTGTGATATTTACTGATGGTACCGATCAAGCATCACGTTATACAGAAAGTGCTGCCCTGAAAAAAGTTAATGAGGCAAATGCGAATATTTCATTCTTTAGTATTGGGCTTGGTGCTGAAATTGACACTGAAGTTCTAACAGCTGTTGGTAAAACGGCCAGTGTTTTTGCTACCAATAAAGATGAGCTGGAAACAACATTTAGAGATATCTCCGAAAAGGTTTCTGAAAGAGCCAATAGTTTCTATTTATTCGAATATTGTAGCCCTAAAAGAGATGGTAGCGGTGAAAATAACTTAGCTATACAGGTCAATACAGGATCTAGACAGGGAGCGGTACAAACCAAGTTTAGTGCAAACGGATTTACCGGAGGTTGCGAATAGATATAACACCTACAAAAAGTAAAAAGAAGCATGTAAATGCTTCTTTTTTTTGCTCTTAACCGAAATGAACAACATATTGATAATCATTTTGTTGTAGACGTGTTTTACAGGGAAAAACGGATTGAGTTAAAAATTTAAACATCCGTAATTCTGTTTAAGCCGTATATAAAAACGATTAAACTAATATTAATTAAAAAGAACAAAATGAAAAGATTATCCTTAGTTACTATAGTATCTGTAGCGCTTTTAACTTCATGTGTTTCAAAAAAGAAATATGTTGCATTAGAAGATAACTTATCTCAAACCCAAAGTACCCTACAGAAAACACAAGTAGAAAAAGAAGAGTTGCAAGCTCAAATGACACGTATTGAAGCTCGTGTTGAAGAGTACAATAATAAAATAAACTCTTTAAAGGAAATGAACGATAGCCAGTTCACAAGTGTGGACGATGTAGCTGTAATGAGCAACAACACAAAGGCTAAGATGAGAAATACATTGAAAAATGTTGACCCTGCAAAATTAGCTGGTGCTAAAACATTACAAGATTCAATGAACTTGGCAGTTTCTTACAAATTAAAGCAGTCTATCTCTGAAGAAGGAGAAGATATTGATGTTAGTATTGATAAAACTGTGGTTATGATCAATATTTCTGATGAGTTATTGTTCAATACAGCTAGTTATAGAGTAAGTAACAAAGCTGACAATATTCTTAAAAAATTGGCGGATGTTATCAAGTCAGAGCCAAGTATGGAAGTTATGGTAGAAGGTCATACAGATTCTAGAACCATTAACACACCTATGGTTACGGATAACTGGGATTTAAGTGTAAAGCGTGCTACTTCAATCGTACGTAAATTACAGAAAGAATATGACGTAGATCCTTCTCAATTAATTGCTTCTGGTAGAAGTAGCTACTTACCATTGGTAGAGAACGATACTAAAGAGCACATGGCAATGAACAGAAGAACTAAGATTGTTATTTTGCCAAACTTAGATAAGTTTTTTGCACTTTTAGATGCAGAAGATGCTATGTAAAGCACAAAATCTATATATGTAAAAAAGGGAAGCAAATGCTTCCCTTTTTTTATTCCATTAATGGTATGACCTTTATCTAAAAATCATACTATTGGGTACATTGATATCGGTCTTTTTTAAGTTGACCAAAAATCCGTTTATGACCGCATATTCCGTAACTCCATTTTTTTCCAAAAAGAACGTAGGATTTATTCCGGGTGATAAGTTCAATTCAGGAACATTGTATTTTGCACCAATCAAGTGCACTGGAAATGGCGAATTAATGCGCTTTGCAGGAAACGTTGATAAACGCACATACCCAAATCCCTGCTTTAAAATATCATTGAAATTCAAAGCTTTTACCTCTTCAAAAGAATTTAAAGTCCTTGGATATACTTTTGCTTGTTTTATGGTATACCCAGTGGCATCTAAGGTTTCATAACCATAATATGTAGAAAGATCACCTTGGTCTAATATTCTGCTACTATACCAAAATGAATTGTGATCCGGGTAATCTACTTCAATTTGATTGATGCCTAGGTCCAAAACGTAGGTATTACCCATTAGGTTATAACTTGCTCCTATTATTTTAAGATCAAACAACTTTCTGTCATTTTCGGGAATTTCCTCATATTTCTCAATGGCAATGGTTTCGTAAGATTTTTTTGCGATCGTATATATGGCCGATAAAATTGAAGTGTAATTTAGCTTCCTAATTTCCTGTTTTTCAATATCATTGGGGTAACCGCCAGACTCTATTAAAATGGTACTTGTCCCCCATTTTTGAATATTATCTCCAAAAGCACGTGGCTCAAAATCATCATTATATCTGCCTACTTGTCCCGGGGCATACTTTTGAAGAATATTATTCATGAATACAATAATTTTCATGGCATTGCCACGGGTTTCATTAATATCCTTTTCATAATTATAAGCTGGTGCTAAATAAGAAATGGTAGCAGGCTTTTCTGTTCGTTCCGCATTATAGTACGTGCTTTGATCATGTAGGTTGAATCCGAAATCGGCATTTAAACTGTCTCTCACCCTTTTTAAGGTTTTAGATTCGGGCGATTGCAATCGTAGGGCATCTCTATTGATATCTATACCCAAAAGATTACGTCTTTGAAAAAGTTCTGCCCCATCTGGGTTCAGCATGGGTAAAAAATGAATGGTTAAATTAGAGAGAATCGCCTCTTTTTCTTTTTTGAAATCTGCACTGTCAAAAAAATTCAGAATATCAAATATAGCCTGTGTCGCTGTAGGTTCGTCACCATGCATTTGAGACCAAAGAAATACATTGGTTTCCCCAGAGCCAATACTAATTAAACTTAACTTTTTTCCGCCGATCGACTTTCCTACGGTTTGAACCTTAAATTTATCGTTTACCGTAAAATTGTCTATCAATGGTTGAATATCTGCTCGTTTAATGCGTCTCTTTCCAATAGAACCTTCTTTGTAATTCTCATAGGTATCATACAATTGGGAGGTAATGTTGTCGGTTTGGCAAATGACCGAACAAGAGCATAAAAACAATGCGGCTAGTAATAGGTGTTTCATTCTATAATTATATTAATTATGATTAGTAGGTAATTTTTTAAAGTTCAAATCTTTGACAGCTTTTCTAACATCGTTCATGAAGGCTTTACCAGGATCGGTCTTTTTAGTTCTATATCCTTCATCTTGTTCTAACCATAGCGGATGATTTTCAAAGAGCGTATACTCATAATGACCAATTAGATAGTCAATGTCATATTTACCCTTTAAGTATCTAACAAGCCAAATGTTAGACTTTAGCTGTGCTTTGGTCAGGGGCAAATCATCTGTACCACCAACGTTCTCAACTCCAATAGCACAATGGTTTAACCCAATTACATGGCGTGCCATGGTTGTTTCTGGCATTAATTGATATATGGTGCCATCCCTATCTATCATAAACTGTGAAGATACATTTAAACCGCTCACATTTTTAATATCAGGTCTCCAATTAGGTAATGATACGGGATCAAAAGCAGCAAAAGACTTTTCAAATGTTGGAATAACCGTCCAATGCAATACTATCATTTTAGGGTCGATCTCAGGGGAATCTTGCTCTAATCCGTATCTGTTTTGCAAGTATTCCAAGGTTAACACCTTCCTTTCCTCATTAAAAGTAATTGGTCGTTCTACAATAGTTTTAGATGAAGAACATGAAAATAAACCTATTAAAACGATGTAAAAAAGATATTTTTTCATTTAATGATGCTTTCCGTGCTGTCTTTTTCAACAGCGTATGATATAGTAATTTTTCTTCTTCCCCACTCCTTGGCTTTTTCAATATTTTCACCCATGTAAATATCTATACGGTTACGCCATCTAGAATGCATTTTATCTTTTACAATATAAATGCCTTCAAAGGTATCTATCTTTACCAGAGTATTATAAGAAAGCCCTTTTTTTAAAAGATCTCTAGAGACGGCTATCCATTTTTTTCCTGGTTTTATGGAGTCGCCCCATGCCGTAATTGCAGGGTGTTCGTATGATGTTTGGTTGGGTATTGAATTATAGGCCGTTGCCGTAACTTCCATAGGCACCCAATCGTATTTATCTATTACCACTTCTTCTTGACAACTTAGCACCAAAATGGCAAAAAATAAAACGACCCCTCTTTTCAACATAGTTACTAATGTAGCTTATTTTTTAAAATTAGTAGATCCGTATAACTTTCTTTCCATGCTTCTTCTAAGTATTCCGGGGCTGGTGTAAATGAAAAACTAAGGGCACTAAGTACGATGTCAACATCTCCATCATCATCAATATCTTCGGCATCCATTAAAAACCACCGTCCTAATTTGGTGTTAGTTAAATGCTCTTGGGAAAACGTATAAGAAGTACTTTCCTTATTTTCCAGATATATGAAATTATAATCAGGGTGATTATCAAAATCGGGGAAAGTAGCCAACAAAGCGAAATCAATGTCCCCGTCTTGATCAAAATCATTGGCAACAACCCTTGTAGCACCGTTTAATGGATAAAAATATGATTCTTTAAAGTTGTTCTGTCCATCATTTATATGAATTCGCATACCGTGGTATGGTTTGTTTACAAAAGATTTGTCTGCGTTGTCCCCATTAACGGTGATGATATCCTCAAATCCGTCTTTATTATAATCAACAAGCTCAATCCAGCTAGATCCATAGACCGGACTAAACCGTAGTACCTTTTCAGCTTCGAATTTTAAATTTTCTTGTTGGTATAATATATAGACCGATTCATCACCTTGTGCAAACAGCACTACCAAATCCTCTTTGCCATCATTGTTCATATCTTTAGGTATTGCCCTTAACGCACCTGGTAAAGCTAGTAGCACTTTTTCTTCGTAAAACCCGAAATCATTTTTCTTCAACAAGGTTAATTTTCCCTTTAAGTCTCCAAACTCGCTTATAACAATTTCCTCACTACCATTTTTATCAAGGTCTAAATATAGGGTGTGTACCGGTCTATGGAGAGAATCCTGTAATACCGCTGTTTCATTTCCTTTTCTTAAAACAGCTGCGCCACGTGGTATTTCATTGGGGTCCATTTTCCCCATACTAGTGACATACACACTATCATTTAAAATTCTGGCATTGATTATTGCGGAGTCGAAATCTCCTAAAAGCTGAAAGTTCTTGGTATTTAAATCATATGTATTTAATTCTCCTTGACGGCTACCTGTAATTATTCTGTTATTTTCACTATCGATATCCAAATATGTAATCATACTGCCCTTTACGCTATCTAAACTTATAGGGAAAGCCGTGAATGTATCTAGTGGTTTACTTTCAGTTTTATGAACATTACTTAGAAGACTATCTGGAGCCAATTCAATTATATATTCCTTTAGTAGTTTCCAGTCTTCTAACGGAATTAAAGGTTTTGAAGGGTAAACGCCAGTTTTGATTACAGCAATTTGTTCATGAAAAGGTAACTTGTAATAAGGGTGTTTTCCTTTGGTAAATATGCCCATTCTGGCTCCCATTTCGGGTAACACTTCATTTTTCCAGATATCTTTGGGTAAAGATTGTATATCTGGAGCAATATGACAACTAGCACAGTAACCAGTAAAAAGGGCTTCCTCCCTTGAAGGTTTCTCTGTATTGCATGAAATAAAGACCATAAATACAATACAGTAAAAACATAATTTTAAATTCATCAATTATAATGATTTCGTATAGTGACTTTAATAGAATATGGAAGATACCTATACCCATAAAACCTTGCAATATACATGAATGCTTTTCTTTAAATTTGTTGATATGAAAAAAGAAAAAAAACCGGATAATGTCGTCTTTGATGAAGATGCTCAAGAATATCATGGAAAACTACTGCCATTTGCAAGTGGTGTAGCGGCCCCTAGAATTACACCACCCGATGTTACTTCATGGAAAAACACCCATATTGTAGGTGCTAATAACCAATTTAAAGCACAGTATGAAGCTTTGCAGAAAGCTTATGATAAATTAATGACCGATTTTGAATATAACAATTTGGTCTACAATGCTAAGTTTAGTTTTGAACCCATTGTAGGCAAGGAGTATCACTTGTACCGTGCTAAGGACCAGAGTACCTTTCTATCATTGATTTTGCCCCAAGAATGCAATTTTGACTATTTAGGAAGTTTTAGGTTATCTGCAGATAAAACTTGGCAAAAATTGTAAGTTGCCATTTAAGAATTCTGATTTTCAATCAGATAAAAACCATCAAACAATAATGAGAAAGTTAAAATTACTTTTAGGAATTGCCTTGGTAGGCATTATTGCCGCTATTTATTTTAATTACCCGAAGCTGAACCTCATTTCCGGTTACGCATCAAAAAGTATGGCATCCAGTGTATTTATTGCGGATAGAGAACCCGTGGATGTAATATTAAACGATCACGAAATGCCTTTGATCAAGTTATCTGATTGTGAGGTTTCCACTGAGGATAATTCTGCTACTGCAAGCGTTTATGGACTTATGCCAAGAAAAGCGGTTTTCAAGGAGGGGTTAGGTGCCGTCTTGACCAATGACGAATATGAGAAGCATAATTTTGATATCATCCCCAACAGGTTTTTCGTAAAAGATACACTACCGTTTCCTTTTGGTAACAACGGTGTAAAAGATACCATTTTAGCGAATGTTGATTATGATAAATTAGAGGTCGCATTTGAAAATGCTTTTAAAGATCCTGAACAGAGAACAAGGTCTCTATTGGTGGTTCATAAAAACCAAATCATAGGTGAACGCTATATTAGAGGATTTACGGAGGATACCAAAATATTGGGGTGGTCTATGACTAAAAGTATATTAGCTACACTTTATGGTATTTTAAAGTATCAAGGGGAAATGAAGATGGATTATAAACCATTTGGCAATGAGATACGTATGAAAAATCTGAAAAGTAATATTACTATAGATCATTTATTACGCATGCAGAGTGGTTTGGCTTGGGAAGAAAATTATTTTAAAATATCAGACGTTACCCGCATGCTTTTTTTAGATTCGGATATGACTTTGGCACAGCGTAATAAAAACGTAATCGCGGCCCCGACCGAAATTTGGAACTACTCTTCCGGTACCACCAATCTTTTGTCAGGGATATTGCGCGAACAATTTGAAACCCACCAAGAATATCTAGATTTTCCTTATCAGGAATTGATCGATAAAATTGGTATGAATTCAATGTTGTTAGAGACAGACTTAATGGGTAATTACATACTATCATCCTATGCGTGGGCAACAACCAGAGATTGGGCTAAGTTTGGGCTACTATATTTAAATAAAGGGGATTGGAACGGGGAGCGTATTTTCTCGGAATCTTGGGTGGATTACGTTTCTACCCCCACTGTAAATTCTGATGGAGTCTACGGCGCACATTTTTGGTTGAATGCAAATGGAAAATATCCAGATATATCCAAAGACCTGTTCTCCGTAAACGGATTTCAAGGTCAACGCATATTCATAATACCCTCGAAAGATTTAGTTGTGGTACGTACCGGACTGGAAGAGCAATCTGACGAACAGTTCAATACATTGTTAAAGGAAATCATAAGGTCTATTAATAATACACTTTAGCTTTAAATAATTTAAGCAACACCACAATTCTCAAGAAACACACAACAGATTGCTCTTACATGACAACAATAGTTTCTATGAACTGAAGAACATATATATCTTTACAGTGTTGTTAAAAACGAAATAAATTTTTTCATTTTCATATAGTGTTCTCGTAAAAGAGTCTGATCTTCAAAGGGTTGGACTCTTTTTAGTTTAGGGTGGTTTTTGTTTTAAGTGTTCAGAAAAAAGTATTAAGTAAAAAGTACTGAGTATTAAGTACTGCTTTATGATAGCTAAACGCTTCGCGTTTGAACAACCACTTTTAGCCGTTAGCCTAAAAAAGTTCATTCTTTCTTTTGGAAAAATGAACTTTTTTAAAACAACCATCAACGGACAACCATCAACGGACAATCAACTTACGGTAGCCAATTATTCTTGCCAAAATCAGGTTTACGCTTTTCTAGAAATGCATTTCTACCTTCTTTTGCTTCTTCGGTCATATAAGCCAATCTTGTTGCTTCACCGGCAAATACTTGTTGGCCTACCATACCATCATCGGTTAAATTCATGGAGAACTTTAGCATTTTAATAGAAGTTGGAGATTTCTCCAATACTTCTTGTGCCCATTGAAAAGCAGTATCCTCTAATTCATCATGAGGTATAACGGCATTGACCATACCCATGTCAAACGCATCTTGTGCGGAATAGTTTCTACCTAAAAAGAAAATTTCACGTGCTTTTTTCTGTCCCACCATTTTTGCCAAATATGCAGAACCGTATCCACCATCAAAGCTGGTAACATCAGCATCGGTTTGTTTAAAAATAGCATGTTCCTTACTGGCCAAGGTCATATCACAAACTACGTGAAGGCTATGTCCGCCACCAACGGCCCAACCCGGTACAACACAGATCACCACTTTGGGCATAAAACGAATCATTCGTTGTACTTCAAGAATATTCAAACGGTGCTGCCCATCTTGCCCAACATATCCTTTCTCTCCCCTAGCCTTTTGGTCACCACCGCTACAAAAAGACCATATTCCGTCTTTAGTTGAAGGACCTTCCGCAGAAAGTAAAACCACTCCTATAGAAGTATCTTCCTGTGCATCATAAAATGCTTTTATAAGTTCACTTGTGGTATGTGGTCTAAAGGCATTGCGCACATTAGGCCTATTGAAAGCAATACGTGCTACGCCGTCACATTTTTTATAAGTAATATCATCAAATTCTATGGCAGTTTTCCAATCGGGTGATTTCATAATTTCTAACAGTTCTATTATCGCATAAAGATAAGGTTTCAGAATATACCCGTCAAAATCTGCATGACCACATACCCCTTTAAAAAATGAGTTTAACTCAAACGAGTTATTTATCAATTTGTTTGAAACACTGATATTGACCCATATCGGCTAAGTTTACATCGAATTAAATAGATCGTTTCATGAAACAATCCCTTTTTACATTTATAAAATCGCTACGAGAATTTCTAGAAAATAAGCTCAACCAGTACAATACAACGTTACCTTATGTGATAACTGTAATTATTGCCCTGGTTATAGTCGTAGGCGGCATAAATCTATTTGTAGAATTAACAGAGACATTAAAGACCGAAATGCTTGCCAATTATGATACTGCAATAACGGATTACATTGTTTCTAGACGTACACCTGGCTTAACCAACTACTTTAAATTTATGACCAATGTTGGCGATACTTATGGCTATTTAATTGTATTATCCATTTTTTTGCTAGTCTCCCTTTTGGTTTTTAAACGTTGGAAATATATTGTACAGGCAACTTTGGTATTAGCATTGGCAACAGTTTCAAATATGATGTTAAAACGATTTATTGATAGAGCTAGACCAGGAATAGAACATTTGGTCTCTGTGGAAACCTTAAGTTATCCTAGCGGACATGCCATGAGTGCAATGGCTTTCTATGGCTTTCTCATTTTTTTGGTGATCAAATTCGACATTCAAAAAGTGTTTAAATATCTGTTGGTGTTAGTATTGGTAACGGTAATTTTAAGTATTGGTATTAGTCGAATTTATTTAGGGGTGCACTTTCCATCCGATATTGCGGGCGGATTCATTGCTGGTTTTATCTGGGTTGTTTTCTGTGTTTTGGTATTTGATCTAATTCAATTATTTAAACGCGACCCCAAAACTTAAGTAAAGATCAACTTTAATAAAAAAATAACGTAGCTAAAGTACTATTGAAAAAACGGTATCTGTATTTTAGTTACACTAAAAACTTCACAAATTATAGACATTGTACATCATGAAATCATCTTCAAAAATTGCCTTGGTTACGGGTGGTAGCCGTGGAATCGGTAAGAATATTGCACTAAAGATCGCCGAAAAAGGATTGGATGTTATTTTGACCTACCATTCCAAAAAAGAGGCTGCAGAACAAGTGGTCAAACAAATTGAAGAACTAGGGCAAAAAGCCGTAGCATTTCAATTAGATACAAGCGATACATCAAATTTCTCTAGTTTTTTCAAAAGAATTAGCATGTATTTGAATGAAAATTATCGCATAGCTAAATTTGATTATTTGATAAATAATGCCGGAACGGGAATTTACAAGCCTTTTTTGGAAACCACCGAAGCCGATTTTGATGATATGATGAACATTCACTTAAAAGGCGTTTATTTTTTAACCCAACATGCCGTTGACCAATTAAATGATGGTGGCGGTATTATAAATATATCCTCTGGGTTGGTACGTGTTACCATACCGGGTTCTTCTGCGTATGCAAGTATGAAAGGTGGTATTGATGTATTTACAAGGTTTTTGGCAAAAGAGTTGAGTTCAAAAAAAATAAGGGCAAATGTAGTGGCTCCTGGTGCCGTTGGTACAGACTTTGGTGGTGGTGCAAATAAAGATAATGAGGAAAGACGTCAAAAAATTAGTAGTAATACGGCTTTAGGTCGCGTTGGTGAACCTGAAGACATAGGAGGTGTTGTAGCCTTTTTGTGCACAGAAGATGCAGGTTGGATCAACGGTCAACGTATTGAAGCGACCGGGGGATTGATGTTATGAGCAATATTGATTCTTAGGTAGATACCTAGTGAATAGTCTAGTTTTCATTTTAATTATCATTAAATTTAAATGCTAATTCATTTTAAACTTATGTAATTATTATGAAAAAAATTTCGCTACTTATCGCCTGCCTTAGCCTAGTTACTTCAGTTAGTTTTGCCCAAAGTTTTAGGGGCTTAGATAAAAGTCCGTTAGACAGGGCATATTTACCTGATCATTTTGCCCATGATATAAAATTTGCTCCAGAGCGAAATTTACCTGACAGCCCTATTCTAAAAATAGATTATAGTAGACCCCAAAAGAAAGGTCGCCAAGTTTTTGGTGGTATGGTCAAATACAATGAAATATGGCGACTTGGTGCTAATGAGGCAACTGAGATAAAGGTTTATCAAGACGTTAAAATAGATGGTAAATTACTTAGGGAAGGAACGTATACTATGTATGCTATACCTACCGAAGAGATATGGACCATTATATTTAACAGCGATGTTGATCAATGGGGACACTATAGCTATGATGATAAAAATGATGTTCTAAGAGTTGATGCACATGTCTTACAAAACGATCAACCCGTAGAAGAATTTTCCATTCAATTTGAAGACTCAGAACAAGGTGTTGCTCTAATGTATATTGCTTGGGATATGAACAGGGTTGAGATACCTATTGGTTATTAGAACAATTAAAATTATTGAACTTCTATTAACAGAGGAATCTACTGTGTTGCCAGTTTGACGTTTTATAAAAATTTTAGAGCATATGTTTAGTTGTGCCTAACGCCAATTAATCTTTATAAAGCGTTGGTTCTTTTCAAATTCTTTAGGAGTTTTATCTAAAATCTCATGTCTAAGTGCATCTAATAACACCTCTTTTGAAAAAGTTTGTTGAACAACTAGACTTACTTCCCTTACCGGTTTTGGTTTTTGAAAATGAAGTACATGGCCATTATCATTAGTGCTAATGGCCATTTCAGGCACTAATGTAAATCCTCCATAATTATCTACCATTTTCTTTAAAGCTTCAATAGAACCGCTTTTAAACTGAATGTTTCCGTTAGTATTGGTATGACCACAAATATTTAGAACCTGGTTTCTAAAACAATGTCCTTTCTCCAGCAACCATAAATTACTTAATCCTTCTATTTCCTCAACAGATATTTTGTTCTTATCCTTATCTATAAAACCAGGCTGCCCATAAAAGACAAAAGGCTCATTGTATAGTTTTATTTCCCTTAGGTGGGCATCGTTCAATGGTGTTACCAATAGACCTATATCTACTTCCTTATTGTGTAAAGACCTTATAATTTGGTCACTTTCCATTTCTTCAATCATCAATCTTGTGTTGGGATATTTCTTGGAAAATGGTCCTGAAATTAATGGGATCAAATAAGATGAAATTGTGGGCAATACGGCTAAACGGAATTCCCCTTCAATACTGTTCAACTCAATATTCACCATATTTTTAAGTTCACGGGCTTCTTTCAATATCATCTTCGCCTTCAATATGAACATTTCCCCTAAACTGGTAGGCTTTAGGGGAAACTTACTCTTGTCAAAAATTAAAAATCCTATTTCATCCTCTAATTTTTTAACCTGTATGGTTATGGTAGGTTGGGTAACAAAACACTTTTCTGCGGCCGTAACAAAGTGTCTATAAGCGTCTAGAGCTATCACATACTCTAATTGTTGCAAGGTCATTTAGGTGGCATATTAATTTTAGCAATACAAGTATATAGAGTATTAATTTGATTGATAAGCGCTTCTAATTGAATTTTGCTTCATCATTATAACATAAATCTATAAAGAATGAAAAAAAGATTAGTGACGCTTATCACCCTAGCCTTGGTAGGTGTAGGTTTGGCCCAATCTAACAACACAATAACTACAAATGGTGGTGTTCCAGTTGGCGATAATCAGAATTCCAAAACCGTAGGTGAATATGGACCCGTTTTATTGGAAGATATTTATTTGGTAGAAAAACTGGCAGCGTTTGATAGGGAAAGAATTCCAGAACGAGTGGTACACCCTAGAGGCGCAGGAGCATCGGGGTATTTTGAAGCTACTAAAGATATGTCCGAGTTCACAAAAGCGGTATTGTTTTCACAAGTTGGCAAAAAGACAGACCTTGCCGTTCGTTTCTCTACCGTAATACATGGAAAAGGTTCTCCTGAAACTGCAAGAGACCCAAGAGGTTTTGCCGTTAAGTTTTATACGGAACAAGGAAATTATGATATCGTAGGTAACAATTTGCCTATTTTCTTTATCAGGGATGCCATTAAATTCCCGGACATGGTACACTCGTTAAAACCTTCGCCTGTAACCAATAAACAGGATCCTAACAGGTTTTTCGATTTCTTTTCGCATGTGCCAGAATCTACACATATGCTTACAAGATTATATACGGATTTAGGTATTCCAAAAGGATACCAATACATGAACGGTAGCAGTGTGCACGGTTATAAATGGATAAATGCCAAAGGAGATGTTACTTATGTAAAGTATTCGTGGGTTTCTAAACAAGGTGAGAAAAACTTGACTATTGAAGAAGCCGCTGAACAACAAGGGAAAGATTGGCAACATGCTACCATGAGCTTAAGAAAGGATATTGACGATAAAAATTATCCTCAATGGGACTTGTATGTACAATTAATTAAGCCAGAAGATATGCATTCTTTCGACTTTTGGCCTTTAGATGCAACTAAAGATTGGCCTGCCGATAAAATTGAAAAAATTAAAATTGGTACCATGACTTTAAATGAGAACCCGGTAAACTTTTTTGAGCAGGTAGAAAGTATTGCTTTCTCTCCAGGTGCTTTAATTCCAGGTGTAGAACCTTCTGAGGATAAATTGTTACAAGGTAGATTGTTCTCTTATTTTGATACACAAAGACATCGTCTTGGTCCTAATTTTTTACAATTGGAAGTCAACAAGCCTCTAGAAGAACCTAACAACTATAATTCTGATAGTTGGAACAGTGCCGGAAATAAAAGATTTGAAAATCCGGATGTGAATTATCAACCAAGTTCAAAAGCTGCTTTAGTAGAAGATCCACAATACAAGCAATCAGAAACTACACTTAGCAATGTAACTATTACACAAAAGAAAATCTCTAAAACCAATGATTTTGCCCAAGCTGGGGATTTTTATAGAACGCTATCTAAACAACAGCAAGAAAATTTAATTAAAAACTTAAGTGGCGATTTAAGTGCTGTAACAGATAAAAACATTCAAAAAACCATGATTGGTCATTTCTATCAAGCAGATAGGAATTTTGGAATGGCTTTAGCAAAAGCACTAGGTTTTTCACAGAAAGATTTCATGCATTAAATATTTATACTAAAAAGAGGGTGCTATTATGCATCCTCTTTTCCAATACAGAAAATAATGAAGAATTTACTAATACTAACTATTATGATAAGTACACTTATAGGTAACGCTCAAAACATTTTTGAGGCTTCTAGAACTGGAGATGTAGAAACATTACGCAATCTTTACAATCAAAATAAGGAGTCAATAAGTGCCGTTGATAGTAAGGGATTTACCCCTTTAATATTATCAGCATATAACAACCAAAAAGAGGTTGTTGCATTTCTATTGGAGAAAGGTTGCGATGTAAATGCTAAAGATACATCTGGCAATACGGCATTAATGGGTGTTTGTTTTAAAGGTAATTTTGAAATAGCTAAAATGCTTATTGACAACGGAGCCAAGGTCAATCAGCAAAACTATAATGATGCAACGGCGTTAATTTATGCCAGCACCTTTGGTCATAAAGATATTGCTGCATATTTATTAAAGAATAATGCAAACAAAACTATTGCTGATAATAGAGGGAATACAGCATTAAAGCACGCGCAAATGCAAGGCAATGCCGATATTATTTCGTTATTGGAATAAGATTTTTTATTCAATTGTTGATTAAAAAAATGCTCTTTTATAAGGGCATTTTTTATGTGAAATAGTTAACTGATTTTTAATACGTGCTTTACATTTAATAACTATAGATTGTTAAATAAAACACAAATTAATATAATGGCTAAACCATGCCTTCTACAACTTGTCTAATTTTAAAATACTTAAATAATAAAGGTGCAGAAATATTTACTAATACTCTTGACTTCAACCATTCTCTTTAGTTTTTCTAAAGACACTACCATAATGGATGTAAAAGAAAAAATAGTAACAATTAACGATATTCCTGTTTATAATTTTGAATCACTAGAACCACTGTTATATACCGATTCTAACAAAATTCATATTGTCAATTTTTGGGCAATGTGGTGTGCACCGTGTATAAAAGAGTTACCTATTTTAAAGGAATTCGAAATAAACAATCCAAACGTGGAAATCACTTTGGTGAGTTTAGATTTTCCTGAGGATATTGAAACCAGGTTAAAGCCGTTTTTAGAGCGTAAAGGTATTACCTCTAAAGTAGTATTGCTCGATGACCCCGACCAAAATAGCTGGATCAATAAGATAGACCCTAACTGGTCTGGCGCCATACCTTTCACTATTATATTTAATAATGAAAACCGAACTTTTCATGAGCGTGCATTCAATGATATTAAAGATTTGGAAAACGAAGTATATAACACTATTAATAAATAAAAACCATGAAAAAACTTACGTTAATTTTAACGACAACATTGCTAGTAGGTAGTTTTTTATTCACGACCAATTTAAATGCTCAAAATAGACCGGGACCACCTCCAAACGGTGAGCGTAAAGGTCCTCCAGGTGGTGGTCATAGCCCAGAACAGACTAAAACCTTAGAGGAAATAGGCGGTTATAAAATTGGTGAGGTTGCTTCAGATTTCACACTGAAAAATGTTGATGGTAATATGTTTTCATTATCTGATATTACCAATGCGAAAGGTTATATTGTAGTTTTTACTTGTAATGAATGTCCATTTGCAAAAATGTATGAAGACCGTTTAATTGATCTTCATAATACATATGCTCCAATGGGATATTCAGTAGTTGCAATTAACCCTAATGTAAGTGAAGATAACGACAGGGAAAGTTTTGCTGCCATGCAAAAAAGGGCTAAAGAAAAGCAGTTTCCATATGTATATTTAGCAGATGAGTCTCATGAAGTTTTTCCAAAATACGGTGCAGTTAGAACGCCACATGTATTTTTATTGGACAAAGAAAGAAAAGTGCAATATATAGGTACAATTGATGATAACGCGAGGTCTGCAGAAGATGTAAATACAAAATATGTAGAAAATGCAATTCAAGCACTTCAAAAAGGCAAGAGTCCAGAACTTACTTTTACAAAAGCCATTGGTTGTCCCGTAGCTTCAAAATAGGTTATACATCTTTTTATAAAGCACCGGTAAAATATGATTTATCGGTGTTTTTTTGTTTATAAAATCTTGCTAATCTCATTGATTAATTAAGGAGAAATAGTCTTTCTATTATACTAATTGTAAGTGTATTACGTTAGAAAATGAATAATCGTTAACAGGCACCTTAAAATGAAAAACCTACTACTACTTTCGGTAATTTTTTTGCTAGTTTCTTGCTCATCAAGTGATAATGACGAACCCGTAGTTATAGATGATGAAGAAATAACTGAGGAAAATAATGATTCTATAGGGGAAGAAGAAAATGAATTTACTTTTGAACTTCCTGTTTCCACGGTAAACTATAGTGCTATGGATAATTGGGCCTATCACCCCAATAAGACAACCCTTCTTACCAACTATAATTTAGATATTGATGTGATCAATGAAAATCTGGAAGTTGACCAAACCATAGCCATTACCAATAATGCAACTACAGATACTGGCATAGATGTATTTTGGGTGCATCCAACTCAAATTACGGAGAATTCGGCTGTTGAAAATATTCCCATAGAAGATCAACCCGGCACTATAATTTCTTTAACCATATTGGCTCAGGGCGGTTTATTGGCAAAGTACGGCAGAATGTTTGCACCAAGATATAGACAATCAACAGGTTTAACATATCAAGCTAATGTGGAGAAAGAACTACAGGCCAATGTAATTGCCACATCATATAGCGATATAAAAGCTGCTTTTCAAGATTATTTGGCAAACTATAATAATGGAAATAAGATTATTTTGGCTGGGCATTCACAAGGATCTTACTTATTGGGAATGTTATTAAGGGATGTTTTTGATGATGACCCAAGTTTAAGAAGTAGATTGGTAACTGCCGCACTGGGTGGTATGGGCTATGTGTATGCCGCAGAAGGAGAATATGCGGGCGGATGGTGGCAAAATATTCCTTTATGTACCACGGTATCTGAATGTGGTTGTATTAACAATTGGGCCGCTTTTGATGAAGAACAGACTATAATAGATATCAATCCCGGTTTACCGGAATTTAACCCATATTTGATTAACGGAGGATTGGTATACCGGGAATTCAATGCAGAAAGAGATTGGTTTGTACAAGATAATAGTTATTACGATGTTGCTTTCTCATCTTTGGAAAATTACATAACTCCTAAATCGGGTTATGATTTTGGCAACGGGGCAAATTTTTTAGCTTTTGACGGATTATATAATGTAAGACAACGAAGAGAGGGATATCAAAAAGTAGTATTAAGCCTAACCTATGATTTTTCTGATACTGAACAGCGTCCTAATGAATTAGAGGAAGAAAAAAGCCACCCAAATTATGACAATTGGGGCTATCATACTAAAGATTATCACATATACCTTTGGGCATTAATGCAACAAATAGACGAAAAAATAGCAAACTGCTTGTAATTTGTGCTAATCTGAAATTTTCATGCTATAATTATTAAACTATTCCTATCTTATCGCTTTAAACGATAAGAATAATGAAAAGTAAATATAGCTTTATAACTGTACTATTGTTTGTATTTTGCTTCTTGGCTTGTAAGAATACAACCAAGAAAACAAATGATGCTCCTATTGAGAATGATCCAGAAGAAACGGTTTACGCAAGTGAGGTAATTCCGTTCTTTGATGATTGGAAATTAATTTTGGGCGATGGTTCAAATGCGGGAGTAGCCAATAACTTTGAAAACAAAGATTTCTTCTACGTTGCCAATGATGGCAAAGATGATTGGGTAGTTTTTAAAGCACCTAATGGTGGCAATACTCATGGTTCTTCAAATAATACCAGAACCGAACTGGCGCAAATTAAAAAATGGTACCCGAAAACGGCAAATGACAAATTGACGGCAACTCTTAAAGTAATGAACGTGTCATCTACGGGAGATGCCCGTGTGGCAGCAACCCACGCGGTAGTTGTGGGTCAAATTCATAGCGCAGATGCCTTTGAAAACGAGCCATTGAAAATCTTTTACAAAAAATACCCAGGTCATACCAAAGGCTCTGTATTTTGGCATTATGAAATCAATACCGCTGGCGATGATAATTCTAAGAGGTGGGACTACTCTACTGCTGTTTGGGGCAATGATTTCTCGGTAGTTGGTGAAACTGTAGATACCTATCCTGCGGAACCTGAAGATGGCATAGCGCTAGGTGAAGAATTCAGCTATGAAGTTGTTGTAAAAGACGGAATCATGAGCTTAAAGTTTATGAGTGACGGACATGAAACCAAAACGTTTACCAAAAATTTACTGCAATCGGAATACCCAACACAGGCGGATATACCTGAGCAAACCAAGAAATTGTTCTTCCCTATTGGTCAAGATGGTGTAGAACGAAAAGAAGCATACGCTGGTGAAGGCTGCTTTTTTAAATTGGGCGCTTATAATCAAACCAATGGGAAATCTCCAGATGAAAACATGAACTGGTGTTCAGGTGCAGAAACCCATGGTGGCGATATTCAAAAGCAATATGCCGATGGCAATTATGCAGAAGTTTGGTTCAAAACGGCTGGTATAGAAGTTAGCGATGCTGCAGTATCAAACGAAGGATATTTTTCTAAAAACGACGATTACAAATCAAAGTAAAGGTTGCTACCATATCAGCCATTGAAATGTAGACGTCTATTGTTCAAAAAACTGTTTGCTTAAGCTATTTAAATCATTATTAATAAACTAACGTTAATAACTTTACACAATACTAATACAATATTGTTTTCTATTTTTTTGAATTTAGCGAACTTAGTTGCTCACCAAAATAACCGATTATAATTATTCAATGAGCAGTATTTCCGAGATTTTACAAAAAATAAGAAGTAAGAGTCCTTTAGTTCATAACATTACCAATTATGTAGTCATGAACAATACTGCCAATGCTTTATTGGCTGTTGGTGCATCTCCTGTAATGGCACATGCTAAAGAAGAGGTAGAGGATATTGTTGCTATTTCTTCTTCACTGGTTATCAATATGGGAACACTGAGCGACAAATGGGTAGAAAGTATGCTAATGGCTGCAGCACAAGCCAAGGCGACCAATACCCCTTATGTTTTCGACCCGGTTGGCGTTGGTGCATCTGCATACAGAACGGAAGTGGCACAGAAGATCATAGAGACAGCAATACCCAATGTAATTCGTGGAAATGCCTCGGAGATAATGGCCTTGGCTAAATTGACCAATTCCACTAAAGGTGTGGATAGTACTATGGATACCCAAGATGCCATTGAAGGTGCTACCCTACTTGCCAAGCAACTTAATAACACCGTAGTGATCAGTGGTGCTATAGATTACATCATCACTGCAGATACTATTAGTACAATAGAAAATGGAAGCCCGCTTATGGCAAAAATTACCGGTATGGGCTGTACGGCAACCGCTATGGTAGGTGCTTGTTTGGGGGTTGAGGAAAATACACATTTAGCTGCAGTTACTGCAATGGCAATTATGGGCGTTGCAGGTGATATGGCAAATGATAAGAGTGCCGGTCCGGGCAGTTTTCAAATGAATTTTTATGATAGTCTATACGAGCTTTCCCCTGAAGTTTTAGCGGTAAAAGTTAAGACGAATGCCTAAAATAGATTACGCTTTAATGTATGTTACCGATGATAGTATTAGGGACGATAATACCTTTTTTGCTATTCTAGAAGCTGCTTTAAAGGGCGGTGTAACATTGGTACAATTACGTGAGAAGACCTGTGACACGGCTACATTTTACAAACGTGCCGTTCATGCAAAAGAGTTGTGTGTTGTTTATAACATTCCATTGATCATTAATGACCGTATAGACATTGCACTGGCAGTGAATGCAGACGGAGTTCACATTGGACAAACCGATATGCCATTTAACGTTGCCAGACGTTTACTGGGAAAAAGTTTCATTATCGGATTATCGGTAAGTACTTTGGAACAAGCTATAAAGGATAATGCCCAAGCCGCTGATTATATTGGCATCTCCCCTATTTTTTCAACGGATACGAAGACTACAGATCTAGCAAAACCTTTAGGAATTTCGGGCCTTAGATCAATACGAAAAATATATAATAAACCTATGGTCTGTATTGGTGGTATCAACAAAAATAATACAGCGGAGATTATAAGCAACGGTGCCGACGGTATTGCCGTAGTTTCCGCAATTTCAAAAGCAGTTGAACCTCTAACGGCAACAAAAGAATTAAAACAAATAGTATGCAAGACTGGTACACACTAGTAAGACAAGAAACAGATTTTATTCTAGAAGCAATAAAACAACAGCCCTTTATCAAAGAACTGATGAACGGCACGCTGTCATCGGATGTATTTCAATTTTACATCAATCAAGACGCCATGTATTTGGCGGAGTATAAAAAAGTACTTGCTACAGTGGGTGTTAAGTGTCAGGATGAAAACGACACACAGTTTTTTCTGGATTCGGCAACCGGCATTATTCATGTTGAAAATGCGCTACATCAAATTTTCTTGAAAGATAATCGGTTAACACACGAGCCCTCGCCTACTTGTGAATTGTACACTAGTTATTTAACACGTATGGTAGCAAACCATTCTTTAGAAGAAGCATTGGCAGCCGTGCTCCCCTGCTTTACCATTTACAAAGAAATTGGGGATTACATTCAAGAAAACCAAACCAATAAAGCAGATAACCCATATCAAGATTGGATAGATACCTATGGTGGGGAAGAATTTGCAACTTCGGTCAATAATGCGGTAGCCATTACCAATAGGTATGCCGAAAATGCTCCTGAAGAAGTTTTACAAAAAATGAAAACAGCTTTTATAAAAGCATCTAAATTGGAATGGATGTTTTGGGATAGCGCCTATAATAAAGAAACATGGAAGATTTAAATAGAACCTATAATAGTGTGTTAAGTATCGCTGGGAGCGATTCTGGCGGTTGTGCAGGTATACAGGCAGATATTAAAAGTATTAGCGCCTGCGGAGCATTTGCTGCAACGGTAATAACGGCCACCACGGCTCAGAATACGCAAGGTGTAACAGATATACACGCTATACCCATTGCACATTTGGAAAAACAACTAGATGCCGTATTGAGTGATATTTATTTTGGCGCCATTAAAATTGGTATGCTCCATTCTTGCGAGGTAATCAATGTGGTAGCGGCTAAATTGACCGAGTATAAAGCAACTAATATTGTATTGGACCCTGTTATGGTGAGTACATCCGGTCATAAATTAATTGCGGACGATGCTATTGAATGTTTAAAGGATTTCCTACCAAAGGTAAGCTTGATTACGCCCAACATTCCCGAAGCGGAATTATTGATCAATGAAAAAATCAACGAAGGCAACATGAAAGCTATGGCACAAAAAATTGGTGAACAGTTTCAAGTCTCCGTTTTGTTGAAAGGTGGTCATGTGGATAATGATTCTTTTATTATGACCGATGTTTTTTATGTTCATGAGACCAAAACAGTAAAAATCATCACCAACCCAAGGGTAAACACTACTAATATACATGGTACCGGTTGTAGTCTTTCTTCAAGCATTGCAGCTTATTTAAGTTTAGGATTTTCTATGGATGAAGCAATTACAAAAGGGTGTAATTACGTAAACCAAGCTATTGCCGCGGGTAAAGATAAAATCTTGGGTCATGGCAATGGTCCTATTAATCACTTTGGGATATAGACTTAGTGGCATTTGAAAAGGGCGATTTTATTACCAAAGAAATACTAATTCGAAATTAACCATAGGTGCAGTTTGGCTTTAAATGGTTAAAATGATTTAAAATGATTTAAAATGAAAAGGCTGTATTAAAATCAATGATGAAGAAGTTTATTTTGGATTATCAAAAGGTAATGAAATAATTATGTAAAATCTATTCGGCTAAATTCAATAAAGAATTTAATCGAATAGTTCATAACCAATGGAAGAGAAGTTAAAACAACATATTCAAAAACTAGTGCCTCTTACCGATCATGAATTTGTAGAAGTGCTTTCATACTTCTCATTCGAAAATTATGATAAAAAGGATTTTCTTATCCGGCAGGGAGAAAAAGTAAATCACTGTTATTTTATTGTCTCCGGACTCTTAAAATTGGTGTTAGTAGACCAAGATGGTAAAGAACATATTATTTCATTTGCTATGGAAGATTGGTGGGAAAGTGATTTTTCCGCCTATTTCATGCAAACCAAGGCTTCCATGTCATTACAGACAATTGAACCCACCAGTGTATACGCTTTACCCCTTAAAAATTACCATGCCTTGTCATCGGCATTTCCAAAAATGGAGCGTTTCTTTTTAATGAAATCAAATTTAGGTCATATCGCTTCGCAAAATAGGATTGTATCTTTTCTAACATCAGACGCCAAGGGTAGGTATGAACAATTGCTCAAAACACATCCAGCATTATTTCAACGCGTACCAAAAACCTTGTTAGCTTCTTATTTGGGTGTATCACGAGAAACACTTAGCAGATTATCCTCTTAGCCTTTCCTAGTTTTATAATTGTGATGTATGTCACACTTGAACGGTGCTTTAATTCGAATATTTGTAGTGTAAAAATGAACACCAAATATAAAATAGCATGGAACTAAGAATAATTAATCCCTGGGAGTGGCAGAATGAAAGAAGTTATGTTCAAGCGGTTGAAGTCGTAAAGCCCGAAGCTACGTTGTACATCTCCGGTCAAACAGCTATAGACGCTGCCGGTATATCAAGTACTGGCAATATGAGAAACCAACTTACGGACACCATATGCAATTTAGAAAAGATCATTGATGAAGCTGGGTATGCATGCAAGAATATTGTGCGATTAAATATCTACACCACGTCATCAGATGAATTCTTTGCCTCTTTTGATATTTTTCAAAACTGGGTAAAAAAGCATGGGATAAAACAGACCAGTACCGTATTGGAAGTTAAGAGCCTATTTGAAACCTTAAAAGTTGAGTTAGAGGTTACTGTGGTGCGGTAGTTATCGTTATTAAACCAAAAGAAAAGCCTCATTTAATTTTTGATGTATCTGCAACAAAATTGCTTTCGTCATTCTCGTTTTATACTTTTGAAAGACTTTAATAGCAGCTATGGAATACGCAGAAAATATATTGGGAACAATTGGTAATACTCCCCTTGTAAAGATCAATACACTTACGGCAGAATTGCCATGTTTGGTATTGGCTAAATATGAGACGTTTAACCCTGGTAATTCGGTTAAGGATCGTATGGCCTTAAAGATGATCGAAGATGCTGAAGCGGATGGAAGATTGCAACCTGGCGGCACCATTATTGAAGGTACATCTGGCAATACAGGTATGGGCTTGGCATTGGCTGCCATAGTAAAAGGCTACAAATGTATTTTTGTATTGGCGGATAAACAGTCCAAAGAAAAGTGCGACATTTTACGTGCCGTAGGTGCAGAAGTGGTCGTGTGCCCTACTGCTGTTGAGCCAGATGATCCACGATCCTATTATTCGGTTTCCAAAAGATTGGCGAAAGAGACGCCTAATAGTTGGTACGTGAATCAATATGACAACCCAAGTAATGCCAAAGCACATTACGAAAGCACCGGACCGGAAATTTGGAAACAGACCGATGGTAAAATCACTCATTTTGTAATTGGTGTGGGTACGGGCGGAACAATTTCTGGTGTGGGCAAGTATTTAAAAGAACAGAATCCCAAGATAAAAGTTTGGGGTATAGATACCTATGGTAGCGTATTCAAAAAATACCACGAAACGGGAATTTTTGATGAGAAAGAAATATACCCTTACGTAACCGAAGGTATTGGCGAAGACATTCTACCCAAAAACGTAGACTTTGATATTATTGACGGATTTACCAAAGTAACCGATAAAGACGGTGCGGTATACACCCAGCGTTTGGCAAAGGAAGAAGGTATGTTCTTGGGCAATTCTGCCGGTTCTGCCATTAAAGGCGTTTTGCAGTTAAAGAAACACTTTACCAAAGATGATGTTGTGGTGGTTTTATTTCATGACCATGGTAGCAGGTATGTTGGCAAAATGTTCAATGATGATTGGATGCGCAAGCAGGGCTATATAGAATAGCCCTACCCTACCATTTTTACATTTGTTCCACGAACTTCAAGAAGACCTCTTTATGGCGTTCTAAGTCCATATTCGGGGAAAGCGATACACGGGCGATATAATCCTTATCGTCCTCTTTGGTGGTACCCTGAGTTGATGTTGCCGGTATGGTCCAATAACACCCTTTCAATTGTCCGTAGCTTACGCAATACTTACTTTCATCGGGTATTTCGGTAATCATTAAATCGATCAACAGGGCGTTCATTTTTCTTTTGTACGCCTCCTTTTCTTCAGGAGTATTCCCTTTTGTAGGTAGGTCCAAAGAAAAGACCGATGGCGTAAAACCTTCCTTTGCCAATGCCTCGGAAACAAAATTGATTTTCGCCGTAGGCAATGTTTTTTCTATAAAGGAAACAAAATCTCGCGTATTGATATAGGCATCATGAATTCGCTGCATCATAGTCGGCATTTGTTTTGCTAAAATTTCATATTGCAAATCCGTAGCTTCATTATCACAAAGGGCTAAGTGCAACTGTATTTTTTCAATCAAAGCTTCCGCTTTTTTATTCGCTATACAATATCCGGCAGTACACTTACCACCACTTGGAAATTTAGAACCACTGGCAAAGGAAATGGTTCTAACAGATGAAAGAACGTCGGAATCACCTAAAAAATGGACATTTGGGCAAAACGTTTGGTCCAAAATAAACACGGGATCAATAGCCTGGCTCCCAGTATCGGTTTTTCGTTTAGCACTTAATACAGCCCTTAGTTTTTGAAGGTCGGGAACTTCAACTCTTGGATTCGTTGGTATTTCCGCAATAATATAAGGTACGGCATCTTCGGCGGCTATTTGTTCCAAAACATGATCAATGCTTTGCACCATATCATTATCACCATCTACCAGTAAATCCACAATTTCTATGGCATCGCTGCAAGCGGCAACGCGCCTTGCTTGATCATTGGTACCACCATAGCAATTTGGTGGAACCACAATTTTAATGGCTTTGTCCTTATGGTTTTCCAAAGCGTCATGCACCAAGCCCATTAAAATCGCATATTGAACGGATAATCCGCTCGATGCTACCAATGGTGTGGTCTGGCTGCCACTCACCTCTCGTATCAAATCCAATACGGCAGTTTTGTGCTCCGTTGTATTCTTTGTTACCGATTTTTCAGCCGGTAGTTGCACCAAAGACCGTAAGGCGTTCAAACAATTATGAGGTGTCATGGCAACGGTTTCCCTACGCCTAAAATGCTGAATATCTGAAATGTAATGTATATTTTCTGCACCGTTGATAAGCAATACACTTCCCAATTCTGCATACATATTAACGTAAAAATCAATATGTGATGATACGCTTATAGCTGAACTATCATGTTGCTGTGAGATGAAAATGGTACTGCCATTGAACGATTCCACATCAGCGGGACTAGCTACTTTTTTCAGCTCAAAAGAAAAACCGTAGATGTTTTTTAGCACATCAATATCAAATGCACTTGGGAGCTCTTTGGTGTATGTGATAAGCGTATTTCTGTGCGCTAAAAGGTTTGTTCTTAAAATGGCTAAAATAGGTGCCGTCTTGGACTGAAAACTGATTACCTGTTCGGCCGGCAACCCGTTGATATTCCCAATGGCCCATTCTAAAACACAGGACAATGGATGACCGAGACGAATGTAGTCATACGCCGTAGGTAAATTGCTCAATGCCGCAGTGCTGGAATTCCCTTCTTTTGCTAGATGGATAAACTGGTCTAAAAACTGGACTTTAGCCAGTTCTTCATTGTAAATATCCAACCGATGCGTGGTTAAGTTCAACCAATCTTGTGGCATATTTGTAATGACCTTTGTAATATATGCTAGCATTTTATTTACTTCCATTCTTAGCAATTTATTTAAAGCTCGAAATTACGTAATTATTAGTAGTGTTTGGTGTTCAGTTGGCAGTATCAGTATGCAGTTACAGTTGGGGTTACGGTTGGTAGTTTTAGCACTACATTTTCGTTGATAACTCTGAATAACTCATTTTGTAAGTACTTGCGTACAATAGTTGAAATATAGAACTTAGCTTTCACTCCCCGAAAACATAAAAATTAAGACCGCTAGAAGGAATTGAAATTCTTCTTAGCTCTTCGTTACCTGCAATAAAATACAACTATGAACAATATCCAAGGATTTGGAATTAAAAACTTCCGAAGCTTCAATGAGGACGGAGTTACTCTTGATAATTTAAAAAAAATCAATGTTATAATTGGTAAAAATAATTGCGGAAAATCTAATGTATTAAGGTTTCTTCAGACTTTGAATTCAAATATACAAGAGTTAAATAAATTCCCAAATGATATTCAAAATCAACATAGAAGAAATGGGCAACAGGCTATTTTACAAATAAAAATTAAAGGAGAAGAATTACCAGTAAATCAAGACCAATTTCATCAAAATAGAAAATTTGATTTTCAAAAATTCATAAGTGAGTACCATAAATTTGATATTTCAATTAACTCTCAATCAATCGAACTACCTAAAATATTTGGCACCTTTAACCAATATCAATTATTACCATTTCAACAAAAATATTCATCAGCTGGAGTATCACAGCTTTTAACTACTATAAAAGAGAGTTGGACAAGTGCTATAATTCAAAAAGTCCGAAATACTTTTAGTGATTTAATTTATATTCCTCATTTAAGAGTAATCAAAGAAGGTCATTCTTTCGGAGATTCAAACTCTTCCATAAATGGTTCAAACATAATTAGCAAAATGTTCGAAATGCAAAACCCATTAATTGGAGATGAAAAATCAAGAGATAAATTTAACCTCATTCAAACTTTTGTTAGAGATTTAATTAATAAAGCTGATTTAGAAATTGAAATCCCACACACAAAAGAAGAAATCGTTTTAACCATAGATGATAATAGATTACCTCTAGAGTCTTTTGGAACTGGTATTCATCAACTTGTTTTATTGTGCAGTACATTAGTAATCCACGAAAATTCCATAGTATGCATTGAAGAACCTGAAATTCATCTTCACCCAGAATTACAAAGAAAATTCATTAATTTTTTAGGTAAAACTAAAAATATATATTTCTTAACTACTCATTCTAATATTTTTTTAGACTCAAGATATAATACGTCAATTTATCACGTTCAAAATGATGGAATTAAATCAACTATTTTTAATGCAAATAGAACAGGAAAAACATTCTCAATATTAAATGATTTAGGTTATCATTCTAGTGATATTCTACAGTCTAACGGAGTTATATGGGTGGAAGGTCCAAGCGATAGAACATTTATCCTAAAGTGGATTAATTTAATTGATTCCACTTTAGTTGAAGGGTTACACTTTTCTATAATGTTCTATGGAGGAAGATTATTATCTCATTTAACATTCGAAAATGAAAAAATAATTTCAGAATTAATACCTCTTTTAAAACTAAATAGAAATGCTTATGTGATAATGGATAGAGATGGCTTTACCAACATAACAAAATTAAATGCAACTAAATCTAGGATTAAAGCAGAATTGGGAGACAGAAACTCTTGGGTAACCAAAGGACGTGAAATTGAAAACTATGTTTCCGAAAGCACATTAAAAAAATGGTTAAAAATTGACAAAATAAAAATTGACTCAAATAAAAAATTAGAAGATTTAATTTCTAAAGTATCTACTAAAAAATATGCGACTGCAAAAAGCAAATTTTCAATTGAAATAGTAAAGCATATTCAAGAAGATGATTTGAATATTTTGGATTTAAACTTTAAAATGAATCAACTGATTAAAAAGATTAAGAGTTGGAATGAATAAGAACTGTGAATAATTCAGAATATGATTAATTGTTTAACAATGCAACTAGCTATACACAAACAGGGTAACGAAACCTACCATCATCCCCTATTCTCCCCCTCAATCCATTTACTCATTAATTTGGAGGTACTCATGTTTTGGTGTTGTAGTAGGAGATATTCTAATGTCATAATTCATGAATAGCTATAACATATTTAAGATTTATAGCAAACCAATATATTAATCAAAGCTCCGTTTAGTAATTATGAAAAAAATCATTCTAGTATTACTTCCAGTTATATTTATTGTTATTTCTTGTTCCTCAGATTCATCAGAAGATGTTATGTCAGAACCGGAATCAGAAAATCCCATGGAAGAAGAACCTATTGAAATTGAAACATATTTTACTTTAAACGTAGATAATAATTATTATTCCGAAAACAGCGAATCTTGGTTAGTTGTAAATGATGCCAATAACGGTGATGTTTTAGACTATATTCAAATAGACAATGGAGCTTCTGTACATTTTGAAAAGCCTATGACTACCGCTATTCATGATAATAATATCAGTTTAATTAATGTTCGGAATTATGAAGGAAATACATATATAAGTATATCAACATATTCTTCTGTAAGTGACGGTTCTTTATGGAATTTAGTATCTAGTACTCCAGTAGATTTTACATCAAGGGGAGAAGTTATAGGTGAACTAAAAATTAATGCTAACAATTTGAATTCTCCAGCTTCCTATACTTTATCAAATAAATATGGATCTACTTTATCAGGCGGTTTTAGTGAAACCACAGTAAATCATGTTACGAATATCGAATTTGAGAACATTCCACTTTATCAAGAGAATCGTTATTTATTTTCTATTTATGATACTAATGGAGATGCAAAATATAAATTTTTGAATGACCTAACCGATGGTACAACTATAAGTTTTAATAGTTCAGAATTACAAAGTTATGACGAAATTGTGCCGTTATACTTACCTGATGGGGGCGAATACTTCTGTAATATTGTAGGTTTTGAAGAAAATCAAGCTTACAATGAAGGAGGCGGCTATCTTTTAAACTTAATGTTACCCTTTGATAATGACAAAATAACCTCAAACAATATCAATTTAGGATATTTAAATACTCTCGATAAATATATAACTACATTAAATTACACAAATGGTAATTTCAATTATCTATATTTAAAATATGGTGATAGACCCGTTGGATTTCAATTAGCAGATATTGACTATTGGAATGTACATGTAACTAATGATGCTATAAATAATTTTCAATACAATGGACCTTCATCTAATAGTTTCAACAGACAAAGTCACCACTTCCAATCTTCTGTAGGAACTAAGGATGTAGACTATGTAGAAGTTAACTGGAATTTAAACCAAGGAAAATATCATTACGGTTATAATTACGAATTACCTGAGGAAATTTTAAATAGATATCCTAATTTAAAAATTAATAATCTTAATTATCAGGGAAGTTCATTCTATTTACATGAATATAGTTATTTAGAATATATTGATGCCAAATATGAAGAACATAACCCAGATTTTCTTTTAGATAAAGAAATAATTAGTGTAAAAAATTAGATTCAAATTTAAATATTACACTTTATTCTTCTCCTCAATCCATTTGCTCATAAACTTGGTAGCGGTCATGGTTTGGTGTTGTAGTAAGCTTCCAATAAAGTTCTGTTTGCGGTGTGTAGTTATATGCTGTTGAAGTTGTGCTATGCTGTTTGAAAGTATGCTTTCTAGACTTGTTTTATTGTATAAGGTATTGACCAAAGTTTTGGCTTGATCTTGTGCGGTTTGCCATGCTTCTTTTTTAGTATATAAGCGAACTGCAGCTTCTACAAAAGCACTGTGGTCGTTTTCTATATATCCGTTCCAATCCAGAATACCATGCATGCCTTCCGCGCCCAAGGTGGTAGTTACACTGGGTGTGCCGTTTTGCATTGCTGAGAGTAATTTTCCTTTTATACCCGCTCCAAAACGTAGCGGAGCCAAACATACTTTGGCGTTTTGCATGATAGCATCTACATTATCCGCTCTACCGTGTACCAGAAACTTCTCTTTCGGGTTGTGCATTTCCAGTAGCTGCTGAGGCAAATAAGCACCGTAAATATGCATAATTGCCTCGGGCAATTGTTTGTGCACCAATGGCCAAATCATAGATTTTAAACATTTTACGGCATCTATATTAGGGGCATGTTTGCCTCCGCCAATGAAAATAAAATCTTGTCGCTGTTCAAATGTTTTCCAACTAGTGTCATTACCTATTTCAATGACCATAAAAGGGAGTAACAACAATAGACTTTTATCTATTTTGAGTACTTCGGTCAATAGTTCCATTTCATAGCTAGAAATGATCAGGGACAGATCGCACCGATATATACTGGCAATTTCACGTTTGGTCTTATCATCAGCTAACCAAGCATCCGTAGTAAATGGAATTTCTTTTTTAAAACACTGCTCCCGTACATGACGTAGGGAATGCAAATCTTCCGTATCTAACACTCTAAGTGCTTGCGGACAGTTTTCCGCCACACGCCACCCAAATTGCTCTTCGGTCAAAAACCGATCGAACAGCACCACATCAGGATTTAATTCTTTTACAAAAACATCAAAAGAACCATCGTTCATCTTGATTTCCGCAGTTTCATATCCAAGCGCTACCATATCCGCAGAATATTCTGATTTTGAAGCCGCAGAAGCAATCGTAATTCGGTACCCTTGGTTTTTAAAAACCTGTAGCAGCTGCATCATACGAACACCGGCCGCAGTAGAAACAGGTTCTGGCCATACCAATGCGATTACGAGAAGTGTTTTGGGATGTTTTTTTAAGTACATTAAGTACAAAGTACGGGAAATGGTTGTTGGTTGGCAAGTTTATTACGTCATTGCGAGGAGCTTTTCGCGACGTGGCTATCTATTCGTTGAATGTTTGGAAGTAGTTTACAGTTTTCAGTATCAGTGTACAGTCTCAGTTTCACTTTCCAGTGTTCTAGTTTACTAAGTTATCAGTATAAAGTATTAAGTACGAAGTCTTAAGTAGTTTGGTTTTACAATGTGTTAAGTAAGAATTGAGAAAATAGAAATTAGAGTATAGATTTTTTGTTCAATGAAATTTAGCAAAGCTAAATTTCCAACAACCAACAACCAACAACCAACAACCAACAACCAACAACCAA
>CERC01063195.1_pt1 | contig 37450 bp, 33 predicted proteins | sample 530921 | NCBI WGS metagenome assembly CERC01 (sample SAMEA2621099, study PRJEB7988) | marine metagenome | isolation source: saline water (ENVO:00002010), including
GCCTCACCTTCCGCCAGTGATACGAGCGACTGGTCCGCGTCATTCAATCCATAGGGCGACAGCGCCTGACAAGCCGTGCGCTGCGCGACTTCCTCGGCAATCACCGCCGAATCGCAGAAAATATCCGCACCGCACTGCGCAACAGGAATGCGGCGATATCCTCCCGCCAGCGGGTCAACATTCGGCCGGGGTGGCCACGGCGGCGACAACAGCGACTGCCACTCGCTATGGGTCACACCAAACATCAACCGCACTTTCTCCGCGTAAGGCGAGCGGTCGTAGTGGTGCAAAATAAACGCATCTGTCATTGTCATAGCTCCTCTTGGGCATTCGCTGCATAGCCGGTATCGGCCTTTTTAACACAGTAGAGAGACGTGTACGGCGGTCACGCGTCACAGCGATGTGCCTGCGGACAATTCTCCCTCGCCAGGGACAACCCCGGACTCGATACCGATAAGCGCGACAAGGCTGACCCGCGCTTGATCCAAATCAGCGCCCTCCCTCAAGCCGCGTTCTACAGTGACGCAATACCTGCAAGGGAGGAGCAACTGTGAACTACAAAAAAATGGCGGGCACTGCCGCAGTCTTTGTGTTTGCCGACCAACACGCCAACAAACCCGTTGAACGCCAGGGTGAGATATGGAGCGAGGAAGAACTTCACCTCAATACGCTTCCCGCCGAGCTGAACCCTAAACCCAGCATGGCCAGCAGCCTGGCACTGGAAGGACTGGAGAGCTACGACCCGCCGCGCCACGGCGACCTGCGGGATGTCAGCGCATTGAACGCCCGTTTTGTTTATATCGATGGCATCAAGGGCTGGGTAGAAGTCGCAACCACCGCGGGGGGCTGACTGAGCCCTTTGCCTAGTTGCCTCACACCGCCGCTAGATCAATGTCGACAGCGGCGAATACTGTTTCGCCGACATGGCGTTCGACAATGTGGGGAATGCTACAGCAGTGACTTTTCGATACGACGACAGCTACCTGAACATTCATGCCAATCGCTTTGCATACGTCACAACTAAACGACGTGGCGGCTTCAGGCGGCTGATACCACCACGACGGACCAACATCGTCACGCTACCGAAACGGCATCCATCTAACCCCCGTCGACATTGAATCCGGTGGTCGTCGGCGGGCGAATCTGACGGCCAACACCATCAGGCAACACTGTCTTGATATCTTGACGAACACGTTCCAGCAAGGGCCCACGCAAGCTTCCAGCAGCGCGAACAGGAAGTCACGCTGGACGACACAGCCTTTTATACTCGCGCCACCATCGCGGTTGCCGAAACAGGCAGTATCGGTGTGGACAGTCACGTCGCCGCAACACACAAGCTCTATCTCTGTGATCACCTGTACCTGGGAATCACGGAGCACAACATCGTGCGTTACTTGCACGATGCATTGCGCATTGCCGGGAACACGGGCGCGCGCGCCTTCCACTTGATTACCGGCCCATCGCGCACCGCCGATGTCGAGCAGACGATTCAAATCGGCGCGCATGGCCCCAAACAGCTTACCATCATGATCTATCGCGATGACTCATAAGCCCCCCATCTGATACCCCGTTGACGCAAAAGGTCATTGGCCCACTGAATGCATCTCGATAAACTTTGATACACACGATTTTCCGATTGATAATCGCGCTGCCGACGATCACCGCCTCGGCGGACGGTCACGGCCGAGCAAGGATTCCGTATGGCATTACGACTGATTGGTGACCTTGGCGGCACCAACTGTCGCCTCGCATTAAGCGAGGCCGGTGGGGCACCCGAACAGCTATGCAGCTTACGCGCCGCAGATTTTCCGACGCTGGAGGAAGCCGTACAGCACTACCTTGATGAAGTGAAAGCCAGTCCCGACGAAGCCTGCCTGGCCGTGGCCGGCCCGGTCAGCGAAACCCGCTTTCAGATGACGAATGTGGATTGGCAGTGCGACCGCCTTGCTCTGCAACGGCAATTCGGCATCCAACAGCTCGCCTTCATCAACGACTTTGAAGCCATCGCGCTGTCGCTTCCCGCCCTGCAAGACGCCGACCTGATGACGCTGGGCGGCAGTATTGATCTCTCTGCACCGATGGCCGTACTCGGTCCGGGTACCGGCCTGGGCGCCGCGCTATTGATCCCCTGCGACGGACACTTCAAAGCCATCTCTACCGAAGGGGGACATACGAGCCTTCAAGCGGAAAATGAGATCGAGCAACAGGTTTTCGCGTACTGGCGAGAACAGGGTATCCCGCTTTCCAGAGAGAGCTTCCTGTCGGGCATTGGACTCTACCGGCTGTATCAGGCGATCGCGCATATCAGCCATCAGCCTCTGCGCGCGAATAATGGCGGCGACGTCAGTGCACTGGCGGAAGCGGGAGACGCAACAGCCTGTCATGCCATTGCGATGTTTATGGGCTTGCTGGGTAGCGCCGCGGGGGATCAAGCCTTGGGTAGCGGCGCGCGGGGCGGGATTTTTCTGGCCGGGGGAATTCTGCCAAAACTGCGGCAACATCTGGCCAACAGCGATTTCCGTCAGCGTTTCGAGAACAAGGCGCCGATGGCGCATTACCTCCAGCCGATCGCCGTCCGGCTGGTCCTGCACGACAACCCCGGCCTGCTGGGCGCCTCGCAGTACACACTGCCCTGACGTCAGCCCCGTGCCGCGCTCGACTCGCGAACAACCAGCTCGTGCGGCAGTACGATACGCGAATCCGCAGGCGTATTGCCCGCCAACATCGCCAGCATCATGGTCATGACCTGCTCACCAATGCGGTTACGCGGCTGGTGTACGGTGGTCAGTCGCGGATGGGTATAGGCCGCGAAGCCGATATCATCAAAGCCCACTACCGACATGTCACCGGGCAGGCTTAAGCCCGCTGCGTGGCAGGCCTGCATCGCGCCAATCGCCATCTCATCGTTCGCGCAAAAGAGCGCTGTCGGCGGATTCGCCGCCGCCAGTAAGGCCGCGGTGCAGTCATAGCCTGAAGCAAGGGTAAAATCTCCCTGCTTGATCAGTGCGGGCTCCACCGTCAGCCCCGCCTCTTTCAAGGCTTGCTCATAGCCTTGCAGGCGATCTTCACAAAGCGGTGATTCACTCGGGCCGTTCACGTAGGCAATGCGTTGATGCCCGAGCTCAAGAAGATGATTGACGGCATCTCTGGCCGCCGCGACGTTATCAATGCACACCGTGGGCACCGGAATTTCACCGTGGTACTCACAGGCCATAGCGAATGGCGGCCAGTCGGGGTCGAGAGTCTTGCGCCCTTTTCGATAGCGGAATGGGATATTGCGTCCCAGGCAAATCACGCCATCGGCCTGCCGCTGGGAGACCAGATCGGCATAGGCCTGCTCCCGCTCCTGCTCTCCCTGCGTATCCCCCAGCAGAATACGGTATTGATGGCGACTGGCGACCCGTTCGATACCTTGAATAATATTGGAGAAGAAGGGGTTCGCAATATCCGGCACCAGCACAACGACCATATTGCTACGGCGACGGCGAAAATTCCGGGCCAGAGTATTGGCAACGTAGCCGCTGGTTTCCACCGCTTCCATAACCTTTTTACGGGTCTTTTCCGACACCTTGTCCGGCTCGGCCAATGTGCGAGAGACGGTGGCAATCGACACCCCCGCCATCTTCGCAACATCCTTTATCGTTACCATTCAATCACTACTCTGCAATCATTCTTTATGCTGGCGACGATCGCGCCACCACACCAGACCAAACACCGGCAGCAGCAACAGGGGAAGTATCGCTACGGCTTGAAAAGACTCCACCGAGGCATAACGCAATACGGCGTCCAGTTCCTCTCCACCGAGGGTCGACAGCCGCGCGACACCGCCAGCGGCCTCTATTTTAGCGCTGTCAAAAATCGCGCCCATCTGCGGCAGTACAAACTGTATCGACAGGCCTGCGGCAAAGCCGGTCAGCCCTAAAAACAGCGCCCCGCCTTTCGGGTAACGCTCGCTGACCACCGACAGCATGGTCGGCCAAAAATAGCACACTCCCATCCCCCATACCGTCGCAGACAGGAAGGCCGTCAACGGCGATGTCGACAAGCTCAGGCCGTACAGCCCCAGCGCCGCGAAAATACAACCGAAGAACAGCAAGCCAACGGAAGAGATATGCTTGGCAATCGCACCGGCAAAATGGCGCATGACAAACATCAGCATACTGACATAAATCAGTACCAGAATGCCCGGCATCCCCACAATATTGGTCAAGGACAGATCAACCCACTGCCCCGGAGCCAGCTCCGCAGCCGCAGTGATCATCATACAGAAGAACCAGATGAAATAGCCGGGAGCCCGGAACAGCTCCTTGAACATATCGCCGTAGGACACGCCTGACTGCACGCGTTCGGAAACGGGAAACTGCGTAGACAGGGTGAGATAGGCAAGCCAGCAGGCCGGCAACACCAGCATCAGCAAATTGACCTGCCAGGGCAGACCCAGCTCGACAAACGCCAGTCCGGCAATGCCGCCCACCACAATACCGGCTGGCCACCAGGCGTGCAGAATATTCAGTCGATGGGTCTTTTCCTCGGGATAGACCGCCGTAACCATCGGGTTGCTGGCAGCCTCCACCGCGCCCCACCCCAAACCGGTTAACAGGAAGCCGGCAAAAATCAGCCAGTAGCTGAGCATGGAAACCGGCATAAAGGACACCGCCAGTACCAGCGCACTGCCGATAATATAACCCAGCGCCGAGAAAAGCAGCATGACGCGCATACCAATACGGTCAACCAGTGCACTGCCAAATAACAGGGTCAGAGCGAAGCCGATAAACGTTGCCCCCAGTACCTCGCCGACCAGCCCCGCCGAACGCGCCAGATCCAACTGATTGAATAAATCGTTTTGAATGTCGGAGGCGATGCTGGCGCGCACAGCGAACCCCAGACCAATCATAAAGATCGACAGATTCCCGACCAAAAATAGACGTTTGCGATCCAGTGCATCGCTCATGTGGTGATTTCCCCGTTATTAGTATGTAGACGTCGCCAGCCCGCTAGCTCAAGCCCAGGACTCGGCGATTAAAAACCTCGTCACTGCCAACACCGGCAAAATCGTCAAAGGCGCGGTCCGTCAGTCGTATCATGTGATCGCGAATAAATGGCGCGCCCTCCCGCGCGCCATCCTCGGGATGCTTCAGGCAGCACTCCCACTCCAGTACCGCCCAGCCTTCGTAGCCGTATTGAGCCAGCTTGCTGAAAATCCCTTTGAAGTCGACCTGTCCGTCGCCCAGAGAGCGGAAACGACCGGGACGATCGACCCAGGCGTCATAGCCGCCGTAGACCCCGCTTCGACCATTCGGGCGAAACTCGGCGTCCTTCACGTGAAAAGCTTTGATGCGCTCGTGGTACAAGTCGATAAAGGCCAGATAGTCGAGCTGCTGCAGCAGCAGGTGGCTGGGATCGAAGAGGATATTCGCGCGCGGATGCTGATCCACGGCCTCCAGAAAACGCTCAAAACTGGCGCCGTCATGCAGATCTTCACCGGGGTGAATTTCAAAACAGCAGTCCACCCCTGCCTCATCAAAGGCGTCCAGAATAGGCCGCCAGCGTTTACCGAGTTCTGCAAACCCGCTGTCAACCAGCCCGGCCGGACGCTGTGGCCACGGGTAGAAGGTTTGCCACAACAGGGCGCCGGAGAAGGTCGCGTGCGCCGTTAACCCTAAGCGCTGACTCGCCTTCGCGGCCAGCATAAGCTGGTCGACCGCCCATGCCTGACGCTCGGCGGGCTTGCCGCGCAATGCCTGCGGCGCAAAGCCGTCCATCAGTTCATCGTAAGCGGGATGCACGGCAACCAACTGCCCCTGCAAATGCGTGGACAACTCGGATATCTCCAGCCCCGCCGCGTTGACCTGGCCTTTCAGTTCGTCACAGTAATCCTGACTCTCCGCCGCCAGAGACAGATCGATAAGATTGCGCTCAAAGCTCGGCAGTTGAATCCCCTTGTAGCCGAGTTCAGCGGCCCATCGGCACAAGCCCTCCAGCGTATTAAAGGGCGGCTCAGCACCGACAAACTGAGCAAGAAATATAGCCGGACCTTTCATAGCTGATTCTCCAACGCCATCAAGGCGGGTAAGCGGTGCCATTTCTGATCAGTGCTTGCGGCGCTGACCGTCGCTTCAATAAAACGCATACCGCGCAGAGCATCGACGATGTCAGGGACATCGCTCTCGATCGCCGTTGCGGCCCGGCCTTCCAGCCGCGCGCGAATCTGGCCCGCAAAATTACGGTAGTGGTTGGCGAAGGCTTCGAGATAGCCCTCGGGGTGTCCGCCGGGCGTGCGGCAATTGGCGAGCGCAAGCTCCGTCAGGCCCGGACCGCCCGCACGTAACATCTCGGTGGGGCGATCAATCCACTTCAACCACAAGGTATTGGGCTCGTGTTGCTGCCACTCCAAGCCGCCTTTTTCACCATAGATTCTGAGCTTCAGATTATTCTCTTCACCGGCGCAGATCTGGCTGGCAATCAACACCCCGCGCGCGCCATTCTCAAACCGCAGCAGGACCGTGGCATCGTCATCCATTTGCCGACCGTCTACCACGGCATTCAAGTCGGCGCAGATTTCGCAGATCGCCGTACCGGCCACATATTCACTGAGCTGAGCGGCATGCGAACCGATGTCGCCAACACAGCTACTGACACCCGCCTGATTGGGGTCGAGACGCCATGCCGCTTGTCGGCTATGGGCCTCGATGCCCGCCTCCGCCAGCCAGCCCTGGGGATACTCCACCAGCACTTTTCGCACACGCCCGAGCGCGCCCGCAGCGATCATACTGCGCGCCTGCTTGATCATCGGATAACCGGCATAGGTGTGGGTCAGACCGTAGAGCAAACCGCTTTGCTGAAGGCTTGCGGCAAGCTGCTCGACTTCGTCCAGCGACTTGGTCGCAGGTTTGTCGCTCAGCACATGAAAGCCATGTTCAAGCGCCGCCTTGGCAACCGGAAAGTGACTGTCGTTCGGGGTCACAACGGCGACAAAATCCATGCGCTCCCCGTCGGGAAGCGCGGCTTCGCCTTGCATCATCGCCCGATAGTCGGGGTAGACCCGCTCGGCGGGCAAATGCAAGGACTCGGCAGTTTCCCGACTCCGCTCGGGGTCTCGGGAGAAAGCCCCGCAAACCAGCTCAACCTCACCATCAAGACGTGCCGCCAGACGATGAATAGGACCGATCATCGAGCCGGGGCCACCCCCGACCATCCCCATACGAATCTTGCGACGCATCATTCGCCTCCCTCATCACTCGCGACCGCCTCGGCGTCGGCCTGCGGTTCAGCAGCGCCGCGCACCCAGTGCATGGCCTTGACGAGAAAGGCCTGATACATCGGCAATTCATAGGTATAGGGCTGATGACCAATGGCACTGTAGAACACCCGCCCTTCAGCCAGCTTGTGCCGCCAGGCAATGGGGTGCTCGCCCTCCATGTGGTCGTTACCGAAGAAGTTTTCGCCCTTGATGCGGTAAGAGTCCTCGTCGAGGGTCAACAGAATTTCATAACCTTTATCACGCGGGTTATTGGCAAAGGCGTACCACTCTTCCTTTTCCACCGTCCATCGCGCGGGCAGATGATCGGTAACGGCCAGAGTGTCATCGGCCACAAGGACATCGGCATCCTGAAACTGCGGGTGCATGGTGTGACCAATAAACTGTGCGCCCAGCAGGGTGTCGCCATACCAGGACCACAGGTAGCTATGGTCGCCGCCCGAGGCATGAATCCCCAGCCAGCCGCCACCACTTTCCAGCCACTGTTTCAGTGCCGCGCGTTGCGGCTCGGTCAGCACATCACCCGACACATTGTTCCAGATAATGAAATCGAACTGTTCAAGCAGCTCTGGAGAATGCACGGCCGCATTATCCGTGAGGTACGCTTCCCAGCCCTGCTCGGCGATCAGTTTGCCCAACACGCGCTTGGCCACGGGAATCGCATCTTTATGAATAAAGCCGTTGGTCTTGGTGAATACCAGCACCGCCGGCTTGCTGAAGGTCGGCAAGGTCGGCGGCATGGTGTCATAGTCGTAGCGCGGAAAGACTCCCATAGACCGGAGCTGGTAGTACGCCGTTCCGCCAAGCAGGAGTACGACGGCCAGCAGCGTCCAAAGGCTGCGCTTTATCCAGAGTTTCATTGTTGAAATACACCTCGTGAAAATCGCGTGGAAACGCTCACAAATTCCCTGCCTGCATCTGCTTCACCGCGTAGTCGCAGGCGCGCGCGGTCAGCGCCATGTAGGTGAGCGATGGATTGACGCAGGATGCGGAGGTCATGCAGGCGCCGTCTGTCACAAACAGATTGGGCACATCGTGGGCCTGGTTATGGCCGTTGAGCACCGACTCGGAAGGGTCCGCACCCATGCGCGCTGTTCCCATTTCGTGAATACCCGCGCCCATGGGACTTTCCACCTCTTCCTGCGGCATGATCCAAACCGAACCCGCCGCCCGCATCAGACGCTCACTCTGTGCAACCGCGTCCGCCCAGAGCTTGTATTCGTTGTCTCGCCACTGGGCGTCGAAGACCACTTGGGGAATGCCAAAACGGTCTTTTTTGCTGGGATGTAAGTAGAGGCGGTTGCGCTTGTCAGGCAGCGCTTCGCCAAACGGCGTGAGCACCCAAATCCAGGGACCGGGTTTTCTCAAGTCGTTTTTGAGGTCGGCACCAAAGCCTTTGCGGTGGTAACTGGTTTTCCAGTTCAGGCGCACGATATTGGCTTGCATGCCATAGCCCCGCAGGAAGTCAGTACCTTCCTCCTGCCCCGGTAGATTGCGGAAGCGCGGGATGTAGCAGCCATTGGGGCGGTTGCCGTACCAATAGCTGTCCATGTCATCGAGGAATATCCCCATCGACGCATTGCCGTGCACGTGGTCCATCAGATAATGGCCCAATGCCCCGCTGCTGTTTGCCAGGCCATTGGGCGCCTCATCGGAGGCAGAGTTGAGCAGTAACTGGGTACTGCCCACCGTGGACGCGCAGAGAAAGACCAGTCGCGAGCGAAAGCGCAGTCGCTCACCCGTTTTACTGTCGATGACGCGCACTTCGGAAATTTTTCCGCTGTCGCGATCAACGATCAGCTTTTCCACAACCGAGTCGGGGCGCAGCGTCATATTGCCGGTCGCCCTTGCCGCAGGCAGTGTCGAGCTCTGCGAGCTGAAGTAGCTGCCGGTAGAGCAGCCTCGGTGGCAGGGACCGCAGTAGTGACACGACGCCCGGCCATTATGGTCTTCCGTGAGAATCGCCGCCCGCCCGATGGTCATTTTGGCGTCAGGGGCTTTGCGCTTTAAGCGACCGCGAATGGTTTCCTCAATTTTGTGCATCCCCATCGGTGGCAGGAATTCACTGTCAGGCAGCTCGTCCAGACCGAGCTTTTCACCACTGACACCGATAAAGTTTTCTACATAGCTGTACCACGGCGCGACATCCTCGTAGCCAATCGGCCACGGGGTGCCGTGACCATCGCGCTTGTTCGCCTCAAAATCCTGCTGACTCCAGCGGTAAGTTTGCCGCCCCCACAGCAGCGAGCGCCCGCCGACAACATCGGCACGAACCCAGTGGAAGGGCTTATCAGTCTGGTAGGGATTCTGCTGGTCGTTAACGAAAAAGTGGCGTGTCGCCTCGTTAAAGGCATAGGAGGTACTCTGTACCGGGTACTGTTCTTTATAGAGTTCCCGTGGCGGTTTGCCCTGAAACGGCAATTTCCAGTCGGGGGCGTGCTCGCCGAGATAGTCCACACCGTGACGCACATCGCGGCCACGTTCCAGCACCAGCACCTTCAAACCTTTTTCCGTCAGCTCTTTCGCGGCCCAGCCGCCAGTGATTCCCGAGCCGACCACAATGGCATCAAACTCATACTGCTTAACGTCAATCATCGCCATTCCTCAAATCATTACCGACATCCAGCTGCTGTCGTCATCGTCCAGCTTGCGGTGTCCATCAAATTTCATCGGCATGGCCTCGTAACGCAGCACCTGCGTGCCGCCCACCTCGGAGGTAAAGAAGCCCCAAATCGTCAGTTCTTTAAGCTGGCAGATAAATGGCGCATCGCTGACATACACCGGGATTTCGCCAAAGGCGTACCAGCTGGAATCAGAGGCCTCGCGCTCCAGATCGTCGAGAATGTCAACACGGGTCGATTCGGGCAGCTCATCGAACGGCTGCTGATACTGCTCCTGCACCGTGGTCATCAGTGCATTGAAGCCTTCCAGAAAGAGTCGGCGCTCGTCCTCGTTCAGCCATTCAAAGACCATCAGCTCGACAAAGCGCGGCACACCGGCATCCATCGCCCCCGGCGTTTCGGTGCGCGGAATAATCGTCTCGGTCAGCATGGCCAGCGTGCTTTTCTGCGCGGCCGTGAGGTACTCGACCTTGTGGTCAATATAGTTCGGTGCCGCCGCCAGATGCTGACGCTGCTCATGGGTCAGCGATACCCCCAACTGACTGGCACTCGCGCCTGCAATCAGCAGTGCGGCGCACTCAAGAAACTCTCGCCGGTTCATCCCCGTCCTCCTATTGCACTGCGCAAAAAACGCCACCAGGGCAGCGCCACCAAGGCTCCCACAAGCAGGCAGGCAAGCCACTGGTATTCCCAACTTCCGAAATAGTAGGCCGCCGCCTTAAACGCGCTGTAGCCGTAATAAATCGCGCCGAATCCCGTCAGGTGGTAAAGCTCATAAAACAGTGTTGCCGTCGCCCCGAGCAGCGCATACAGGTAGAGCGCCAGCGCGACCCCCAGCAACACGCGCGTGGGACGAATAGAAGAGGTCGCCATCGCAATGGGCTCCTTGTTCATTAAAATCTCAGCTCCAGTTCCACACCGGAGGTTCGCGGCGGCAGATTACCGACCAGAGTCAGCTGATTGGGCCGGTCGCTACCCAGGAACAGCGGCGCCGCCGAGAAGAACAGATCGCTGTTGTCTTCGAGGTTCTCCACAAATGCGGTGATCTTCACCTGCCCGCTGACATGCTCCCAGCCCAGTCGGACCGAACTGTTGGTATAGGCTTCGACAACATCCTCGTCATTGCCCAGACCACGGCGGTTAATTTCATCCGTCCAACTGGTTTGCAGCGAGGCCGTCAATCGTCCCCAGTCGTTCAGATCAATCAGGTAACTGGCCAGCAGCGATACCGCAAACTCCGGTGATGCAGGCAGCGTCGCGCCGGAGAAGTCGAAGGGGTTTTCGGCATCACAGCCCGGTGCCGGATCACCCTGCTCACGCACCGGATCATTGCCGCAATAACGGTCATAGCTGGCATCGGTCCAGGCAAAACCGCCCATCAGGCTGAAGCTCGCCGTCGGCATCCAGCGCACATCCATTTCCAGCCCTTGAATTGTCGCTTCGGCCGCATTCTCGGTAATGACACCGCCGGGGGTAATCTGGCTGACCTGCAGGTTCTGGTAGTCGTACATGTACAAGGCCATATTGGTCTGCAGACTCTGTTGCAAAAAGCTCGCCTTCCAGCCCAGCTCGATAGAATCCAGAAACTCGGGATCGACCGGATTCTGCAGCACCCCTTCATCGAGGGTTTCAATGCGCTGCGCCAGTCCCGGCTTGTAGCCGCGCGCGGCCTTCACATAGGCCATACCGCTTTCACTGTAGAACCAGCGCACACCCAGCTCGCCGGTGGTTTCTTCGAATGCCGCGTACTGGTTGATGTTCTCTTCCTGCACCAGCGGGAAGGTGCCGATGGGCGTTACCAGTGCGTTCACCGAGCTGTCGGTTTCGTTGGTGAATTCATCCCGGTTATGACGAATACCTGCCGACACCTCAATGTTGGGCAGCCCAAGCAGCTCGCCCAGATCCATATTCATATTGAAGAAGGCCGCCTTGCTGTCATCAACAATATGGATGCCATCAATCCGCACTTCGGCGGTAATCGGCATGGAGACGAAGTCCAGCCAATCGGGAAGGCCAACCGTTGAGGCCGACAGGTGACTGCGAACATCAATGGCCTGATTCCAGTCATCCACTTTGCGATAGGCAAAAAAGCCCAGCAACCAGTCGAAGCCGCTGGCGTTGGTAGACACAAAGCGCAGCTCTGCGGAACGGCGAACATCGCTGGGGTGCTCGGAAAGGCCATCGGTGATGGCTGCCTCGGTGCCGTCAAGGTCGAACACCGAGCGCCAGTCGCGACGCATCTCGCCGCCGACAAACACCACGTCCATACTGCCCAGCAAGGGCAGGTCTTCGAGCGACCAGGTGATGTCGCCCGACACCCGTGTAAAGTCTTCTTCGAAATTGCCAAAACGCTCATGCGCTGTGGAACGGACGATCGTCAGATCGTCGGGCAGCGACTCGGCCCCCAACTGCTCCAGCTCGCCGCTGTTCCTGGTGGCCCTCGAGGGCGAAAAAACGGTATTCGTGCCATTGGTACGATACTGGTACTTGATGGCCCGCAGACCAAGCGCGAGGGAATCCGTCAGCTGACTGGTCAGGTAAATGCGCAGAAAACGATCCTGCAGGTTGCCCGGATCGGCGTCATCGGGAGTCAGCAGATTGTTATAGGTACCGTCTTTCTCGCGCGCTACTGCCGCCACCCGCGCCAGCAAACGGTCGTCATCCTCACCGAGCAGCGGCATGTTCACATAGGCGCGCAGCTCCTTGGAGTTGAGATCCGTTTGCCGATAACTGCCGCCGACACCCCACTCCAACTCCGGCTTTCGCCATTTGGCGTTGATCGCGCCGGCGGTGGCATTGCGCCCATAGGCGGTGCCCGACGGACCGCGCACCACCTCAACGGCCTGAAGGTCGTAATACGGCTCGCCGCGCATATCCAAAAACATATCGTTCACATGGAAGGCCACTGGCGACGGGCCGTCGCGCGTGCGACTGATACCGCGAATAGCCACTTGCTCGCTGCCGGCCTCTTCCCCCTGCACCACCATGCCGGGCATGAGTTCAGCCATGCTGCGGAAATCCTGAATATTCTGCTCAGCAATCATTTCGCCCGAAAGCGCTGACACTGACCCCAGCACATCCTGAAGCGACTCGCTGCGTTTGGAGACGGTGACAACCACCTCTTCAATACGCAGTCCCGAATCCGTCACGTCGGGATAATCCTCAGCATGGGCAGAAATAAAAAACAAAAGCTGCAGCACAACGGCCACAATCAGTGAGTATTTTTGCATGGGTAAAGGTCTCCATACCCGTCGCCCAGCGCTTCCGCCTGGCGACTTCAACTATTATTATGTAATCGTTTACATAATAAGCAGAGATGGGGGCCAAAAACAAGCCCCGAATAGACGATTGGAGCCCTCGACACACATCTGGCAATGTGCGACTCCCCACCGATGGGCGATTCGCTGAATAGTACGACACCCAAACAAGGAGAAAGCAATGCGTTTTATCGTTATGGCCACACTATTCCTGCTCAGCTTAAGCAGTTATGCCGCAAGCCCAACGGTTGGCGAGCCGATGCCGTCGCTGGAGATTCGCGACAAGGGCGAACTCCACCTTAACGGCAAAGCGATAGACTACCGCCCCTGGGCTACCAGCTCATTGAATGGGGACTGGGCCCTGCTGCAGTACATGGCGGCGCGCCCCAAAGCCAGCAAAGTGAATCGCCACGTTGTCGACGCCGTCTCCGAGAAGCGCGCTCAAGGCGTAGCCGTTAATATTTTCAACATCATCAATGTTCGCGACGTGCCATTCGGCGCGACGGGATTCGCACTCGCCGAACTGGAGAACAATAAGCGGAAATACCCCGACAGCCCGCTGATTGGCGACATGGACAACGGTCGTCAGGCCTGGGAACTCAAACCCGGCGGCAGCGCGATTTTCCTCGTGGACCCCAAAGGCACGCTGCGTTTCTTCAAAGACGGCATTGTCAGCCAGCAAGAGCTGGACAGCCTGCTGACCCTCCTCCCGGCAGCGGATCAGTAAGCTCTCACTTACGGCGCCACCAGCTCGACCACCGGGCTTTCGCGCCAGCCATAGCGCACAGATTTTGAGGCTACCCGGTCGCCCGCTTTAACGGGTACCGGGTCACGATAGAGCAGCCAGCGCCCGTCATTGACGCGATACCCGACCGACGCTCCCTGCGTACCAGCGACTATACGGACCTCACTTTTCGCGGCCGTGTATTCCAGCTCAGGCTTCGCCGTTATCGGCGCCTGACCGCCCGGCCAGAAACGCTCGGCCATCTCGGACTCTTTCAAACTGCCCATATCAGGCACCTCGCGCTGCCAGTGATGCAGCGCCTGCCGCATACGCAGCAAAATCGGGCGATAGGCGGGCAACGATGCGATGTTGCGAACCTCATGGGGATCGAGCTGAGTATCGTAGAGCTCCTCGGGAGGGCGCGGTGCAAACCATTGTGCCTGCTCCGTATTCAACTCCCCCTTCCGCTCTGCCGCCCAGAGTGACTGCATACTGCCCAGATAGTCCCTGAACGCCAGCGGCTGGGCGCCAGGGCGGCCAGACTGGTAATTGCGGATGTACTTGTAGCGATGATCACGCACCGCCCGCTGGCGATCCTCGACCTCATCCATCCGATCTTTCGCGGCATAGATATAGCGCCGCGGGGGATGCCCCCGATCCAGAAAATCCTGCCCGTGCATAAAGGCCGGGGGAGCAACACCGGCCATTTTTAAAATCGTAGGCGCCAGATCCACGAAGCTGATCAAGCGTGAGTCCACCTGACCGGGCGATAACCCGCCGGGGCGGAACGCCTCAGGCCAGTAGATAATCATCGGCACATGCAGCCCCGAGTCGAACAGTTCGCGCTTGGCTCTGGGCAGACCATCGCCGTGATCAGACAGCCAGATAATAATCGTCGAATCCAGCAGCGCCTCTCGCTGCAAGGCAGTCATAATCTCGCCAACACGCCGGTCCATCGTCGCAATATTGTTGTACTGACGGGCAATGTCGCGGCGCACCGCAGGCGTATCAGGGTAGTAAGGCGGCACACTTACCCTCTCTTCGCTCACGGGTGATGGCTCACCCCAATGCCGGTATATCTGCATGGCCGCCATCAGGGCGTGAAGGCCACTGCGAGGCCAGCAGCAACGCGGGAACAGACCGGATTCATGGGTTTCCATGAAATTGTACATACCGAAAAATGGCCGCTGCGCGGGACGATCTCGCCAGCTCACCGGCGAGAAGAGGCTCGATTCCTGATCCCAGATCGTAAACGGCCCCGAGCCCGGCTGTGTTCCCGAAAACTGGTAGTCCAGCTTGTCATTCACATAGGTGTAGTAACCCGCGGCTCTCAACAATTCCGGAAAGGCCTTCAGGTCATGAGGGGGTACCGCGAGGTAGTCGCCACCAAGCCCGTCAGAAGCCCGCATATGCCCTGCTCCAAAACTGTTTTGATGAACCCCGGTAATCAGTGCAGCCCGGCTGGGCGCACAAACACCGGCGGTCGCAAACACCTGATCAAAGCGCACACCATTACTGGCCAGTGCATCAAGATTGGGGGTCTGCGCCAGCGAATCACCGAAGCTGTTCAGGCGCGGGCCAAGGTCCTCGGCCACCAACAACAGAATATTCGGGCGCGCCTGTGCCTGAGCGTTAACCGCGAAGAGCAAAAGCAGCATTGCCATCGAAAAAATGGAGAACTTGCGCATAAATCCTGAGCCCCCACGCCCAAAACAGGAGGACTTTCCGGTCTCAGGCTTGACATTATTATGTAATCGTTTACAAAAACATACTTCATCCCCATCACACAAAACAAGTCTATTGAGAAAGGAGAAGCCCTTACTGCAATACTCAAGCTCGCGAACGGCAGACAGGCGCCTCGGCGCCAGGCAAGCACACGTCGGCCTCATGCCAAATCGATAAAAGCCGCTGTATCACCGGTCAACGCAGTAATACGCGCAATGGCTGGCGGCGCTCACGAATTGGCGGCATTCCCCCTGACCCAAGCAAGCAACACCCCGCCTTCGCTTAACTGTGCTTATCAAAGACAGATGGACTGGCGGCAAAAATACCGAGCCTTGTCACGCTACTGTCCGCAGAGACACGAGCGAAAAGATGGCGTTCGTTTACGTTTTACTCATACCGGGAGTTTTTTGAGATGTTACGAACTTTATATATCGCGCGATTAACAACACAGCTCCGTCGTTTACGCCCTGTCGCGGCATCCATTGTGGCGGCCCTGTTACTCAGCGGCTGTGGCGGCGGTGCCAGCTCCAATGAGAGCTTTGAAAAGTTGATGACCGAAGGCTTCGACTTTGTGCAACTGGGACGTACACTACTGGCCGACCCCGACCTGCCTAAACAGGCTGCAGCTATCCCCAGTAACAGCAGCCGTTGCGTTCACTGTAACGATTGCATTGGCACTATTGAGAGCGACATGGGTATTCACTGCCCACGCTTTTCAGCACGATAACGAAGCCGCAAAGGACTGACGATGAAACTCGATGCCGTTCATCCCGATTTTCGCAAAGCCGCCAAATATTTTCCGAGCATGCCGCTTAATAGTCGACTAATGCGTGCGGTGATTCGCGGCTTGTCCCGCAGCCTGCCAGCGCCTAAATCCATCCCTGAGGTAACAGTAAGCGAAGCAAGGGCCGCTGGCGTTCCGCTCCTCGTCTATACACCGACCACCCCCCCAAACGGAGCCATGCTGTGGATTCATGGCGGTGGCTATGTAATGGGCTCTTACCGCATGAACGGGCCGGACTGCCTGCGTTATGCACGCAAGCTTAAACTGCTGGTTGTATCTGTCGACTACCGGCTGGCTCCTCAAACGGCTTTCCCCGGCCCTCTGGATGACTGTGCGGCTGGCTGGCAATGGATGCAGGATAATGCTGATTCGCTAAATATTCGGCGAGATCGGATTATTGTCGCCGGTCAGTCTGCTGGCGGCGGTTTGGCGGCAGCACTGGTGCAAAAGCTCTGCGATACCAGCCCGGTTAAACCGCTGGGCCAAGTCCTGTACTACCCGATGCTTGACGACCGAACTGTGCTGCGCAGTGATATACAGAATCTCAAACATTATGTCTGGAACCGCCATAACAATCTGCTTGGCTGGCGCGCCTATCTAGGCCAGGAGCCGGGAGGCAGTAGTGTACCGGAATACAGCGTACCCGCCAGGCGCAGCCACTTCGAGAACCTCCCCCCCACCTGGCTGGGTGTGGGAAGTATTGATCTGTTCTTCCAGGAAGACCTGCAATACGCAGAGCAGCTCCAGGCCGCTGGTGTTCCCTGCAATGTGGAGGTCGTAGAGGGTGGACCACATGCTTTCGATGCAATGGCACCAAAATCCCGACTCACGCGCGGCTTTATGCTGAGTCAATATCAATTCATCCGGCAGCTTCTCAGCAGTACCTGATATTACAGGCATAAAAAAACGCGACCTGCAGGCAGGTCGCGTTGTGAGATTGGCAGGCAGCGCTTAGAAGCGGTAACGCACGTCCAGGCCGTAGGTGCGCGGCGGACCGTACTGCTCGGTAATCAAACCCAGGCTTTGGAAGTTAATGCCAAAAGTCGGGTAGTCGTCATCAGTGATATTGTTCACCCAAAGCGAGACACTGAGATCGCCCTGCTTCACCGGGATATCCCGCAGGCTGAGACGGCCATTGACGATTAACCGCTCGTCCATCGGACTCAAGTCATATTGGTAGGGCTCCTCCCCGCCCATGCCATCACTGGTCACCGAACTCACAAAACCAATGGAGTTCCACTGGTCTTGCCAGGTAGCGTCGAGGAAAAGATTAAAGGCCCCGATAGACGTTGTGGCGAAGGTGTAATCCAAGCTGGCATTCACCTTATTGCTCGGTGAATTACTGCGCTTGGCAAGATCGTCGGCCTCAATACAGGTATTGGCATCGCAGGTATCGGGATACTCTTCAAAATCCCCGTGGATATAGGAATAACCCAGACTGACCACCATATTCTCTATCGGCGCGGCAGACACCTCCAGCTCGCCCCCCCAACGCTCGGCGCGGCCGGCATTGATGATCGTGGTGGTTGCCTGGCCACCCGGGGATATCGACACGGTACTCGTCTGCATATCATCGTAGTCATAAGCGTACAGCGAACCGTTCACGCGCAGCCGGTTTTGGAACCAGTCAGACTTCACACCAACCTCCAACTGCTTCATCAGCTCTTCTTCAAAGCCGTTATCGAACACTTCACCATTAAAACCGCCGGAACGATAACCGGTTGCATAGCGAACGAAGGCATTAAGCTGATCCGTTACATCGTAGGCAACGGTGGCGTTATAACTGAAGTTGTAAAAGTGATTATTGCGATTTGCCATCTGCGCGGGCGACAAGCCAAACGGAGTCAGGACAGCACCAAAATCATAGTCGATAGCCTTCTTCTCTTCGGTATAACGCAGCCCCACGGTTAGCGCGAGCCGATCACTTAAACTGGCAAAGCGATAGGTGCCCTGTGTATAGGCTGCACGCGCCGCGGTATTGAGCTCATATTTCTGGGCTTGGACACCCGCCAGCGGCGACGAGAAATTAGCTCGCCGATCGAACTTTGATTCGTCGCCAAACCAATACAGGCCCAACACATAGTCCAGTTGCTGAGTGGCACCCAGCCATTGGAGTTCTTGCGAGACCTGTTCGTAATTCGACAGCGTATCCTGCTTGGTGTGACCGGCACCGTTCAAATCGACAGCGTCCCACAGTACATCGACCCCAGGAAAGCTGGCTCCTCCGCTATTAGCGTAATACTGTAGCAAAGTAGCGTGTAAGTTATCGTTGTAGGCGCCGATCCCATTTGCATCGAGGCTGCTATCGATGTCGTCGATATCCCCAAAGACATAGGTTTCAATATCGCGATACGCCGTGATGGATTTGAAGGTGACGTCCCCCAGGAAACCTAGCTCACCGAGATTCCATTCTGCAGTAATCGCATGCCCGTTGGACTCATTCTCACTGGTTGGCGTGTCATCAGCCCAACCCCCATCCGGTCGCCCCTCGCCGCGAGCTTCAGCGCGTTCATACGCCGCTATTGTTTCATTGATCGACGGTATCCATCGCGCGGCGATCCGGGGATCTGCAACCGGATTCAGGTTAAAGCCCTGCGCTGCAGGCAACACCGTATTTCGCAGGAAATCAACGCGATTGGTGCCCTGCGTTGTCAGCGGTGTAAACCCCACCACTTTCTGCAGAGAGCCGTTCTCATCCAGCTTGCTGTAGTCATAGGCGTAGTCCACCACAAAGCTGTCGCTCAGATGCCAGCGCAGAGCACCGCGCCAGGCCCGGCGATTCAGGCTGTCGAAATCTCCGCCACCGGAGTAGTTGTCATAGAGGCCGTCCCGGTCTTTGAACATAAAGCTCACGGCGGCATCAAGCCGACCGGCGCCTTCGCCAATCTCACCAATCGAGTCAAAATCGACATTGGTCTTCAAGGTGCGGGCGCGGTAATTACCAATACCCACCGTAACGTCGGCGGCAAATTCACCCAAGGGCTTGCGGGAAATCACATTCAGCGCGCCCGCCGTGGAGTTGCGGCCATAGAGCGTGCCCTGCGGCCCGCGCAGAATCTCGATGCGCTCGATCTGGGCAACGTCCATGGCGGTACCCAGCATTTTGCCGACATACACACCGTCGACATACATGCCCACCGCCGGGTCCAGAGAAATATTATTGGCGCCGCCAGCGGAAACGCCACGAATGCTCATGCCCAAGGCGCCTCGCGAACCGGGGACGGTTGCACCGCCCATGCCGGGAATGGAGCCAAACATATCTTCTGCGTTGGTAATGCCGCGTTTGTCGATGCCATCGCTGGTCAGTGCGGTAATGGAGATCGGCGTATCCTGCAGGGATTCGACACGTCGTTCGGCGGTGACCAGAACTTCTTCCAGCACCTGTGCCGACGCGCTCAACGGCTGGGTAACGGCCAAGGCGATGGCGACCGGCAGCGATGCCCGTGCCAGTCCGGACAGTGCGTCCATCTTCTTCATGCTTCCACTCCCTTATCATTGTAAGTATGAGAGTTGCTTCTCTCGTTATTGTTATTGCGATTGCTGCATGTAAGTTACGAGGTATTAGCTACCTCACACATACAGTTAGCACCGTTTCTGTGCACATGCAATCTGCTAACGGGAAGTAGGAGCGTAAGTAAAATATGAAACACCCAAACGGGTGAGACGCTCAGAACGGGGTTCTATGGCAGCTCAATCGCCCTGAGGGAAAGGCGCTCGGCGCGACTCGGCCTCTGGCCACTGCTGCGGCTGCATGCGGAATTTTGCCATGTCGTAGCCCATCTCAGCGATACGCATTCGCAAAGCCTGCAGGCGCGCTTCCGGCAAACTCGGTGAGCGCGCCATCAACCAGACATAGTCTCTCGCGGCGCGTGCAATGATGGTTTCGCGGTAATCCTCGGACACATAGGCAATGCGATAATCCGCCTCAAACGGCCAAATGAATTGCATCTTCCATTGAGCATTACCGGTGCCGGGAACGACCTCCGCTGTGGGCCGATAAGTTTTCAGCGGGGATGAAAAACTGCCGTCGCGAAACTGGTAGGCAACTGCAACGCCCCCGTCCTCACGCAAGGCATAACTTTCGATACCGTTGTGAGCGTTGCGCTCAGGGAACAACGGTATGAAGCCGATGACGTACCAGTCTCCCATAAAGCGCTCAAGATCAACGCTAGCGGGCACGGGCAGCGCCTTACGTGGACTGGCACACGCCAATAGCAGCGAGATGGGCAATGCCAATAAAACCAAGCGACGCATAGTGTGCTCCAGATAATGAGTAGCTAGCATCACTACGCTGGCAGCAGCTAAACAGAGCACCTGCGGCAGGAAACGCCGCGCTATTCATTGTTAAAATCTATTCTGACGATAGGGACTACGAATTTCACCGCGTCGCAACACGCCGATAGAATTGCAGCTTTCTTTTTTTGTTAGGGAGCGTAAAAGCCGTGTTCAAGAAGACTCTTGCCATTGCCTGCCTAAATATTGCCGGGATCCTCGCGGCGACATCAGCAGCGGCCGACGCCGGGCTTCGCGCCCAGGCTCAAACTTTTTTCAAACCCCTGCCGGAAAGCATGCCGGGGGCAGAGAACGACAGCCCCGCGCTGATTTCACTCGGCGAAAAACTCTATTTTGAAACTGCACTGTCGATCAATGGCGAGCAGTCCTGCAATAGCTGCCACCAGATCAACAATCAGGGCGCCGGCGTGGACAACAACCCCACCTCTCCGGGCGCACTGGAAGGCCGCTTTGGCAATCGCAACTCACCCAGTGTGTTTAACGCTGGCTTCCATCTCGCCCAATTTTGGGATGGCCGCGCCGCTGATCTGAAAGAGCAAGCCAAAGGCCCGATCCTCAACCCGGTAGAAATGGCGGTACCCGATGAGGCAACTGCAGTGAAACGACTGCGCAAGGCCGGTTATGAAGACGCTTTCGCCAAGGCGTTCCCCGGCGAAGACAGCGCTCTGAACTACGACAATATCGCCGCTGCGATTGCCGCGTTCGAACGTACGCTGATCACCCGCGATCGCTTTGATGAGTTCCTGAAGGGCAATGACACCGCCTTGAACGCACAAGAGAAACAAGGCCTGAAAACCTTCATATCAACCGGCTGCATTGCCTGCCACAGTGGCGCGCTGCTGGGCGGCTCCATGTATCAGAAAATGGGTAGTGTGCATCCCTATGCCAATACCGAGGACAAAGGCCGCGAGGAACTGACCGGCAAGGCCAGCGACCGCTATGTGTTCAAGGTGCCGTCACTACGGGATATTTCCCGCACCGCCCCCTATTTCCACGATGGCGCGGTGGCGACACTGGACGAAGCGGTCAAGCAGATGGCCTGGCTGCAACTGGGTCGCGAGTTGAGCGATGCCGATACCGCCAGCATCGTCGCGTTTCTAAACGCGCTGGAAAACACACAGCCGGTCACCTTGGCCCAAGCCAAATAGGACGGCCCGCCCAAACAAAAAAGCAGCCCGAGGGCTGCTTTTTTTATTCCTGAGAACGGCGCGCTTACCGCGCGGGCACCAGACGTTTCTCGCCGCGCTCATGCCCCAGCCGTGCCTGCTCAATCACATAGGCCTTAATCGCTTCGGCCTCGCTCTCCGATACAAACTCGCCACGAGCGGGCATTCCTAACGACGCCATCGCACCATCGCGAACGATGGCCTGCCAGCTATCACCAAGATCGTTGATACGGTAGCGCAGGTCACGGATCAAACCGGCACTGATCGCATTGCCGCCGTGACACACGGAGCAATACAGATTAAACAGCTCTCTTCCTTCCGCACGCTGTTCGTCCGTTCCCGGCTCCAGCGTCGGCTTTGGCAGTCGCTGCTCAGTCACCTCAACGCTTGGCAGCTCCGCCTCGGCCCCGAGCTTGTAGACCATCAGTCGGCTGATATTAATCATATTGCGCGGCCCGGAAACCGCCCCGTAAGGCAGGCCACTGATCCCACCCCAGCCTTGCGCCACCGCAATGTACTGCTCTCCATCGAGCGAGTAACTCATGGGCGACGCCATCAATCCGCCCTGAACATCTGTTTGCCACAGCACCTTGCCGGTGTCGGCCGCCCTCGCCCTGAAGATGCCGTCCAAATCGCCCTGGAATAACAGATTCCCAGCCGTCGACAGCAGACCGCTACTGGAGAAATAGCCGCCCTCGGCGCGCCAAACCTCCCTGTTACTGGCCGGATCGCGGGCAACCAGCACCGATTTCAGCAGCATTTCGCCCATTTGCGCACGCTGCTCAACGGGAACCGCGTCGGGGACTTCGAGCATAGGAGCGATGGCATAGTTGGTATTCCAAACACCACCACGATCCTTTGCGGAAAAGTCATCGGCGTAGATCGCCCCCGACACCATTGCGGGAATATAGACCAACCCAGTTTTCGGGCTGTAGCTCATGGGCTGCCAATTGTGGGCACCGCTGGGCGCGGGCTGGATCATGCCCGGGAAGCTACCATCGCGCAGCCCCGGTGCCTCAACCGGGCGACCGGTTTCCATATCGACATGACTGGCCCAGTTCACCGGCATGTACTTTTCAGCAGACAGCAACTCGCCCGACTCGCGATCCAGCACATAAAAGAAACCGTTTTTCGGGGCTTGCATAATGACCTTGCGCGGCTCGCCATCAATGGCGATATCCGCAAGAATCATGTGCTGGGTGGCGGTGTAATCCCAACTGTCGCCGGGCGTGGTCTGGTAGTGCCAGACATACTCGCCGGTATCGGCCTTCACCGCGACGATGGAGGACAGGAACAGGTTATCCCCCTTGCCCTCACTGCGGATCTTACGGTTCCAGCTGGAGCCGTTGCCCACGCCGATATACAGCAGGTTCAGCGCCGGATCGAAAGCGAAGGAATCCCAGGCCGTGCCACCGCCCTTGCCGTTCTCCCACCATTGGCCGTACCAGGTTTTGGCTATGCGCGCTTGCGTCGCATCTTCAAAACCCTCTGCAGGATTGCCCGGCACCGTAAAGAAGCGCCAGCGCTGCTCACCGCTTTCGGCATCGTAGGCCGTCACATAGCCGCGAACCCCGAGCTCGGCACCCCCGTTGCCGATAATCACCAGACCGTTAACAATGCGTGGCGCGCCCGTCACGGTGTAAGGATCCTCAGTGTTCAGCCGGGTATCGACCTGCCAGACCAGTTCGCCGGTGTTGCGGTCCAGGGCATTCAGGCGTCCGTCATAACTGGCGGCATACACCTTGTCCCCCCACAGAGCGGCACCGCGATTCACCGCATCACAGCAGCCTCGAACGCCGTAATCCTTTGGCACCTTGGGATCGAAATGCCACAGCGGTTCACCGCTTCTGGCATCGAAAGCCAGTACATGCCCCCAGGATGCGGTTACATACAACACGCCATCGGCCATCAGCGGTGTCGCTTCAATACCGCGGCGGGTGGGCAGTGGTGCAAACCAGGCGAGCCCCAGTTCCTTAACCGTCTGATCATTAATTTGAGTAAGCGGGCTGAAACGCTGCTCGGCATAATCGCGGCCATGACTCAGCCATTCCCCTTGCTCGGCGGACACAATTCTTGCGCCGGTCACCGGCTGCAGGTCCGGCTCATTATTTGCCACGGGCTCGCGACTGCAAGCTGACAGACACAACACGGCGATGGCGGCACACGCCGCCCGTTGAACATTACGCATCATTCCCCCGAATGTTTATTGTTTTGCTGTGTGGGAAGACAGAGGGCCGCAGCCCTCAGAATTCAGGACTTCAATTTCAATAGCAGGTTGTAGAAGCGGGTTGCGAAACGGCCATAGGGCGGCCGCAACCAGCGCATGGGCGAGAAACCCGGCTGGTAGAAGACGGGACGCAGCTTGCTGAACGTCACGAAACCTTCATAACCGTGATAATGACCCATGCCACTGCCACCCACGCCGCCAAAGGGCATATCGTGCTGCGCCAGATGATACAGGGCGTCGTTAACCGTCACCCCACCCGACATGGTGCGCTCGATATACTGCTCGGCCAAGGCGCGGCTATTCGTGAAAGGGTAAAACGCCAGTGGCCGATCATTGGCGTTGATGTAAGCAATCACTTCATCCGGCTGTTCATACTCCATCACCATCAGCAGCGGGCCAAAGGTTTCGCGCTGACGAATGATCATTTCCGGCGTGGTATCCAGCACCAGGTGCATGGCGAGCTTGCGCAGCTCGGGATCGGACTCCGTTTCGTTCAGACACAGCACGGTCGCACCCTTGTCACGCGCATCCCGCAGGGTGCCCTGCAGACGCTCAAAAGCACGCTCGTCAATAATCGCCGTGTAGTCCTTGCTGCGAATATCCGGGCAGTGTTTCGCCGCATACGCTTGCGCCTCCTTGATAAAGGCCTCGCGCTGAGAACGGTGCACAAACACGTAATCCACGTTGGTGCAGATCTGCCCGGCGTTGAACTGCTTGATAAACATGATCCGCCCTACTGCTTTCTCAAGCGGGTAGTCGGGGTCAATTACCGCCGGGGCTTTGCCTCCCAGCTCCAGCACCACCGGCGTCAGATTCTGCGCCGCCGATGCCATCACTGAACGGCCGGTCTGGCCCGACCCGGTGAACACCAGCAAGTCAAAGGGCAGCTTGGAAAATTCAATGCCAACGCCGCCGGTTTCCTCAAAGAATTGCAGTTTCTCCGCAGGGAAATAGTCGGCGCTCAGTTTGCACAGCAGCGCCGTCAGCGCGCGCGAGTTTTCCGACATTTTCACCATCGCGCGGTTACCCGCGGCAAACGCCTGGGCAATGGGCACAAAGCTCAGATTAATGGGGAAATTCCAGGGGACAATAATACCGACCACGCCCAGCGGTTGTGGAATCACCCGGTTTTTACCACCGGGAAACATGCTGTGATCGACATGGCGCTTCTGCACCCGCATCCACTTTTTGAGGTGCTTAAGGGTGTCGTTAATTGAATCCGCCACCGAAATCACCTCGGCAAACAGACTCTCATGACGGGATCGGTTACCGTAATCGCTGTTGATGGCCTCAATAATCGCCTCGCGATTTTCCATCAGCATCCGCTTCAAACTCCGCAGATCCTCACGCCGCTGCTCCCGACTTGGCACCGGCGCCGCCAAATAGGCAGCGCGCTGATTGTCGTAAACATTGCGCAGCGCCGCCGCGTTGTCCGCCGCAGATTGAATCGCGTTCATCAGCCCATCTCCTTATCATTGTATGGTGGCTCGCCCGCCTTGGCGGACGCCACAGGCACGGATTGACGATGATACTAGCGACAGGCTTGTCGGCTTGCGATGAGATAAAAGGACAGATTTGCGCTTTGATGAAATAATGTGATAATCGTAACGTTAGTGGCTCTAAGCCTACTGAAAACTATGCAGTATTTTTTTATTCTTTTATTATTAGCTCCCGACTGGCCGCCTGATACGGCGTAGCTAGTTTTTTATGGACTTCACTAGCAAAACTTGATCACGCGGAAACGATGAAAAAAATATCAGTCATAACCATCAACTTCAATAACGGGAATGAGTTGATGGAAACTATAGCAAGCGTAGCCGCACAAAATCTCGAATATATCGAATATATCGTTATAGATGGCGGATCAACTGACTCTAGTGTAGACATCATAAATCGTTATAGCCAAAAAATTGACTACTGGGTAAGCGAAAAAGACAGAGGTATATATCATGCTATGAACAAGGGGATAGAAAAGTCCAGCGGAGAATATCTTATATTTTTAAACTCAGGAGATATATTCTTATCCCCCAATAGCTTAAAAGACCTCACCACCCCCTTCCCCGAGAAAGACTTGGTTTACGGAGACTTACTCATAGAAAACGATGCCTCTTCTAAAAAGAAGAGTTACCCAGACACGTTACAGCTCAGCGACTTCTATGTGAACAGCCTCCCCCACCCTGCAACGCTAATTAAAAAATCACTATTTGATAAGATCGGTCCGTATGATGAAAACCTCAAAATAGCTGCAGACTGGAAGTTTTTCTTGATTTCTATCTTCAAAGAAAACGCTAGCTATGAGCACAGAGAAGTGCTAGTTACAAAATTCAACCTGAAAGGAATCAGCTCCAAGCCCAGCAACCAGTCAATAGCAAAAATGGAAAAAGAGCAAACTCTAAATGGAGCCTTCCCCCGCTTAGCAAAAGACATTATTGAATTACAACGACTTAGAAGACTAGAAAGAAAAGCAAAAAAAAACCTCATTTCTCGAATACTATTAAAAAAGTACTTAAAAATCTAAAACACATGAAAAAACCAAACCCCCAGAATCAACCATACTTTCGAACATGGGAATATATCTTCAACGACTCCCGAAGTCGCGAACAAGCAGGTATAAATCTAAAAAAAGATACAAGCCTAAAAGCGATGTACCTCGCCACTCCACTTCTATACTTCCGGTAAAGCTCAGGGTGATTAGAAATAATTTTTTTAATCATATCCACCTTTGTATCTTTGTTCATTTTATTTCTGCTCCCTTCTACGGGACGCCAAAACAAGAGAGGAGCCTCGATAAGAAAGAACCGCCTTCCATCTTCAACAAAATTCAACCAAAAATCCCAATCCTCAAGCCCTCCGGACATATCGTCACGATAACCTCCATACTGAACCCAACTCTCACGGCGGTATAACGCAGATACTGGAACACTATTTTTCACAAGAATTTCTGGGATAGTTACCGGCAAACTTTTTACAACATGCCGGCAATCAACGTCCCGAGAAAAGTAGCTATAAACAACATCCGCCTTTTCACGCAACATAGCCTCATACATCTTTTCAAGGCACTCGGCAGACATCACATCATCGGCATCCAAAGGGAAAATAAAGCGCCCTCTAGAATGTCTTATTGCATGATTTCGTGCCGCCACCACACCTTGATTGGGCTGAGACCAGTACCGAACCCTAGCATCTTCCTGAGCCAGCATCTCACATATTTTGCCGCTGCCGTCCGTAGAACCATCATTTACTACCAAAACCTCTATGGCTTGAAAAGTCTGCGACAAGGCCGAACGAACAGCCTCCTCCACATATTCTTCCTTATTATAAACAGGGACAACAACTGATATATCAGGCATAAAAAAATCGGTATTTTTTATCAAAACCAAATCCATGTTCAATTCGTCGCCGGCCACTCAAAACTTAACTGACGCAACACCTTTCAACTTTGCTCTTGCGCGACCGTATCGCCCAAAACCAAAGGTTACCAATGCAAAAATTAGTCGTCGCCAGTTTTTTAAAGCATACCTTCTTAAAAGCTGGCTTCCCTCAAAATGCTTCTTAACGAACAGCGCGTATGATCGACCCTTGTGGTAATTAATAAAATAATCAACCGATTTAGTTCGGCGCGTTGAGCCACCACCCACATGAGGAATGCTAACGTTATTGCAGCGAATAACTGCCAATCCATTATCATTAGCTCTCTTACAAAGATCAACGTCTTCCTCATACAGAAAAAATTGCTCATCGAAATAACCAACCTCATCCATCAAGGTCTTATCTAAAAGCAATACTGCCCCCACAAGCCAAGCAACCTTTTCTATTTTATTTTCAGTTTTTGAACTCAATGATGGCCCCGCAATCGCGGCGGAATATCTTTTCAACTCATATAACAAAGATTTAAATGCTTTCTCGGATAATTCCGTATCCGGATTCATAACTACAACATAGCGAGTAGTAGCAGCAGCTATACCAAGATTGCATGCCGCGCCAAAACCTATGTTCCCAGGGCTTTGCAACAACTCAACAACCCCTGTATAGCTAATTAATAATTCGACACTGCCATCCACACTGGCATTATCAACAACAATCCAGCGCGGCAAGGGCGTTTTTGCTGTGTCCAACAATGATTGAATATGTGGACCAAGCACTTCTACACTGTTATAGCTAACCGTGACCAGAGTCAATTGAGAAGCAAGATCTTCCATTAAAAAATTTCCTGCTGTTCTATCTTCTGTAACTGCTGAGTCAATGCATTTTTCCAATTACTAGCCGGAACTGAATAATGACGTACAAACCTCGTACTATCTAACACCGAGTAAGCTGGCCGTTCTGCTAATGAGGGATACTGATTAGAACTGATTTTTAGCAGCTGTGGCTGACGAGCCAAGACACCCAGCTCAACGGCCTTTCTGAATATCTCTACAGAAAAATCATGCCAGCTCAAATCATGGTCTCCACCATAGTGATAGAGACCATGATGAATCCTGTCTCCAGATTGTGCTTCACAAAGCGCACGGCACGCTATAGCGATATCGCCCGCGTAGGTGGGACACCCTATTTGGTCTGCGACCACACTCAATGAATCTCTTTCTCTACCCAAACGCAGCATCGTCTTCATAAAGTTGTTGCCGTATTCGCTGAATACCCATGTTGTACGCAGAATAATGTGCCTCTCACATAACCGCTGCACCAAAAGCTCTCCATCAAGCTTGGTCTTGCCATAGACGCTCTGAGGGTTCGTGGCATCGGTCTCTACATACGGAGTCATCTTTCGACCATCGAACACATAGTCGGTTGAAATATGAATCAGTAAGGCATCAATTTCTTCAGCTGCACGCGCTAAATTGCTTGGACCTAAGGTATTAATATGCGCCGCTAATTCTGGCTCCGTCTCAGCCTTATCAACGGCGGTATACGCCGCAGCATTGATAATCGCTTGGGGTCTAAGCGCTTTAATTATGCTCGACACCGCATCGGCATCGCCTATATCAAGCGCCGCATGGCCTAAGGCAATCAGCTCGTATTCGGATTTAATAAATAGGTCTTGCACACAGTGGCCTAACTGGCCATTGGCACCTGTCAGCAGCACTCTCATTCGCCGAGCTCCATACACATTGTTTGAAAGCTTGGCGCGGCGGCATCTTTGTCGGAAAGTTTGAAGGCATGCCCGTTTATTTCCGGCCAGGCAATAGCTAGATCTGGGTCATCCCAGCGCAGAGCCCCCTCATCTGAGGGATCATAGTAGGCGGTGCATTTGTACTCGAAGTCTGCCGTTTCACTCAGTACCAAAAACCCGTGAGCAAAGCCGGGCGGTACCCAAAACTGTCGGTGGTTTTCCTCAGACAATACTACACCTTCCCAAAGGCCAAAGGTGGATGAGCCTTTTCGGATATCGACGGCCACATCGAATACCTTCCCGCGCACCACTCTGACCAGCTTTCCCTGGGGATTAGTTCTTTGAAAATGCAAACCTCGAAGCACACCCACCTTCGAGCGAGAGTGATTATCTTGTACAAAAGGCTGGTCAATACCGACGGCATCACGATAGCGTTCCATTTGGAAGGTTTCCAAAAAGAAGCCTCGATCATCGCCAAATACTCTGGGTTCGATAATTACGCAGTCTCGCAATTTAGTCTGGACAACTTTCATTATTTATAGCCCTCTGCGACACGCTTTAGGTACTGACCATAGCCGGTCTTTTTCAATGCATCGGCCTGGGACATGAGGGTCTCTTGGCTGATCCAGCCTTGATGGAAGGCAATTTCTTCCAAACAGGCAACTTTCAAGCCCTGGCGATGCTCAACAGTTTGAACAAAGTGACCTGCCTCGAGTAAAGAATCATGGGTGCCGGTATCAAGCCAAGCAAAGCCACGCCCCAGTACCTGTACATTTAGTTTTCCGGCATCAAGATAGGCAGTATTCACATCCGTGATTTCCAGTTCTCCGCGCGGTGATGGCCGGACATTGCTCGCGATATCCACTACATCATTGTCGTAAAAGTACAGGCCCGTCACCGCATAATTCGATTTTGGCTGGGCGGGCTTTTCTTCAATGCTCAGGGCACGCCCCTCCCGATCAAAGTCCACTACACCAAAGCGCTCAGGATCTCGCACGTGGTAGCCGAAAACGGTAGCGCCTTCTTGTCGAGCCACTGAGGCTTTGAGTTTGTCACTAAAGTGCTGACCGTAAAAGATATTATCACCAAGCACGAGACTGACATTATCGTTGCCGATAAATTCAGCTCCGATAGTAAACGCTTGAGCTAGCCCGTCAGGGCTTGGCTGCTCTTCATAGCAAATATTGACTCCAAACAGGCTGCCGTCACCCAGTAAGCGCTGGAAACCACACAAGTCAGCCGGTGTGGAGATAACCAAAATATCGCGAATCCCCGACAACATCAGCACAGAAAGTGGGTAGTAAATCATCGGCTTGTCGTAAATGGGCAGCAGTTGCTTAGAAATCCCCATCGTTATCGGGTGCAAGCGGGTCCCAGAGCCGCCCGCAAGAATGATGCCTTTGTAAGGTTTCATGGGTGTCCTGTCGAGTTATTACTACTTCAATGCCTTAGTCTGCCGTTGCGGCCACTCGCGGTGATCAAAGGCACTCTGCTATACAGCTTCTCCTAACCGTGATAGCTGGTAATCACCAGATAATACGCGCCGCCACCAGGCCTCATTCTCGAGATACCACTGCACAGTTTTACGAAGACCACTATCAAAGGTTTCCTCAGGCGCCCAGCCCAAGTCACGCTCGATTTTCGATGCATCAATAGCATAACGGGCATCGTGGCCGGGACGATCAGTCACGAAGGTAATCAAACTGGCGAAGCCGCCCTCAAAACCACTAGCAAGAGAATGGGGGTTTTCGGGTGCTAACTCCTCTAGAAGGGAGCACAGAATTCTTACCACCTCGATATTTTGCTTTTCATTGCGTCCCCCAATATTGTAGGTATCACCCACCGTACCCTCGGTAACCACCTTTAACAAAGCCCGCGCATGGTCTTCTACATATAGCCAATCGCGAACCTGCTTGCCATTGCCATAAATCGGTAGTGGTTTACCGGCTAGAGCATTCAGAATCATATGCGGAATGAGCTTTTCCGGAAAATGATAGGGCCCGTAGTTATTCGAACAATTAGTGATCAACACCGGTAGACCGTAAGTCCGACACCACGCGCGCACGAGGTGGTCAGAGCTGGCTTTGCTGGCCGAATAAGGCGAACTGGGGGAGTAAGGGGTGGTTTCGAGGAATAGGTCGTCAGTTCCCGCGAGATCACCGTATACCTCATCGGTGGAGATATGATGAAAACGAAATGCTTGTTTGCGCGATTCATTGAGGCCACGCCAATAGTAGAGCGCCGCATCTAACAAGGTATAAGTGCCGACAATATTGGTTTGGATGAAGGCACCTGGGCCGGTAATAGAGCGGTCGACATGACTCTCTGCCGCCAAGTGCATAACCGCATCAGGCTGGTGTTCTGCGAACAAGCGCGCCATGGCCTCGCCATCACGGATGTCATCCTGGGCGAACACATAGCGCTCATCCATCAACTCGCTGGGGATCGATTCTAAGTTCCCAGCATAGGTCAACGCATCAATATTTACGACACTGTGATCAGTTTTGGCGAGAATATGTCGTATCACGGCGCTACCTATAAACCCCGCGCCACCGGTCACAAACAGCTTCATAACAATAGACCTTTAAGAATTCTCAGTCACTGCAATAGTCTTCCGCACTTGCTCTAGTAGCCGATATTCACCAAACACCGCGGCAATCTGCTGATCGTTACCATGCCTCGACCCTTTATTACGGCGTTTGAGCGACACCTCCTGACTACCAATAATCGTTGGATTACGCAGCACCCACTCGCCGTACTGGGCGAACACTCGGCACTCAGTGCCGCGTTTTAAACTCATTGCCTTCAACCAAACATCGTCAGCGCGCGGCGCTAAACGTTTAAACGCTGATTTGTTAGTAACTTCTGGGTCAAGGCAGCCGGGAAAGTACAATACCCCCCCTACTCCGGTTGGCATAATTAGTAGCGATGACTCTGGCTCGTTACTGTGCCGCCACCATTGTTTATAGGGAAGTAAATCACCGTTTTTATCTACTGCAATACGATGCGCACGTCCACAGTGAATCTTATTTGGCTCAAGCAAGTGAGCGATATACAACTGATCCAGCAAGTCCAACGGGTAAAGAATGTCATCATCAACTGTGACTAACAGCGCATCAGGATAGCGCTCTAGGGCGTAGTAGAACTTGGTGTAAGGGCCTAAATCTTCGGGAACAAAATGAATTTCTAAACCACGCTCACGCTGCTTTTTCAATACTGCTGGCAAACTTTCCTCATTAAACTCGTCAGCAGACAGCCACAAAACGACCTTATCTGCCTTCAGAGATTGCTGGAATAAGCTTTCTACCGTTAGAAAAACATCGTGAATACGCTGCCCAAAACTTGTGAGAGAGACGACCATAGGTCGCTCCTTACCACCAGCCACACCATGGCTTTCGCAATTGAGCGCGCTGTATTGATACTGCACCGTGAGGGCATTGACACGTCTATCGACTGAATTTTTAAGCCACGTTTTATACTGCTTGTGGCGGCGCTTTTCTCGAAGTTTCCTCAGCATAGTCCCATCTCAGCTAATCAGGCTTTAGCACCCGCTGCTATTGTCTCGTAAAAGTTCATATATGCGTCGACGATAACTTGGCGACTATAAGTGAGTTTGTAAACCTCGGCAGCATTCCCGACCAGGCGCTGGCGCAGCACAGGATCCGTAATCACCAACCTGAGCGCGTCGACCAGCTGCGGCACGTCATCAATATCAGTCAGTAAGCCGGTTTTCTCGTTCTCGATTACTTCTCCCGGCCCCTGGGAGCGAGTGGCGATAATCGGGCAGCGATGAGCGAAAGATTCCATCACGATGGAGCCTAGCCCCTCATGGCGAGAGGGACAGACAAAGGCATCCACGCTACGCATCAAGGCGGTGACATCGTTGCGCCATCCCAAAAAGCGAACCCGCTGGTCGAGACCGAGTTCCGTACACAGCGATTTCAGTGATTGCTCTTCCGGACCGCTGCCCGCCAGCCACAGAAACGCATCGGGTACATCGACTAGGGCACGCAGCAAGGTGTCAAAACCCTTGTTCACATGTAAACGCCCCGCTGCCAGCAGCAGGGGCACATCGGCCGGCGTGTTGAAACTGTCTCGGGGGAGCGGCTCGACAGGGGTTTCATCGGCAAAGTTGGGAATATGCACCACGCGATCTTCGGGCATGCCGCCCTCAATCAGGTGGCGGCAAATGCCTTTGCTGATGCCCACCCAGTAATCGGCCTGCTGATAGTATTTAAGCTTGTAGTAATGCCCCAGCCGGTTGACCAGCACATAGTCGCCCTTGGGCGTGGCGGCACTGGCGCGCCCCATCCAGGTCATTACCACGTCGGGCTTGAACTTGTTTAGCCGGCGGCGATAAACCCAGCTGTCATAGAAATCGAATTGTCCGCCAAAGCGAAAGCCCTCGGCATTAACGCCCTGACGCTGCAGGCTTTCCAAGCGGTGAGCATGGCGGCGAATAAACGCGCGCTCGTCAATCTGACCCGACGCTTGAAGCGCAACGCTCAAACGCACAAAGAAGTTTTCAGCACCGCCGTGCTCGGCACCGGCGAGTACCTGCGCGATACGCAGTTTATCGCTCATGACTGTTGTTCCTTACAGGGCGGCGCAACGCGGTCATCAACGCCGTTGTGATATAACAAACCGTGCTCGCCGGGAAACTGTTCATGCTTGCGAGTTTCCAGCAAGGTGGCGATTCGGTGGTGAAAGTTGTCGACTTTGCGTTGGGTTTTACTGCGCTGCAGCCAAACCGGCTGCCAGTGCATAGGAATCAGGTTGCCGCTTCCCAGTCCGTCGATCACCACTAGCCGCTGAATCGCCTCTTCACCACCGCGGTACGCCCTTTGCACCACCACGTTGTGAACAAGAATATCCCGCGAGGGCACACAGTAGCGCAGCCAGTGCTCGCAGAGCTGGTTTACGGCCCGCTGGCAGTCCTCGCTGTAGCCGCGCTCCCACACGTATTGTTTGAGGGTAATGGAGATACGCCCATCGCTGTCGCGAATCAGTTCTGACGCCAAGCCGCGCCCCATATCGGTGTCGACAAAACCGTAACAGCGACTGACGTGGTCGAAAATGCCCTCGGGGTAGTGCTGCTGAAAACTGCGCATCACCCGATACTCTTCAAGACTGTCGTCGAAGCTGGACAGGGGTTTCAGGTTTTTGGGAAAGCCTTTTTTGCGCCGAAGATCTTCGAGACTGAAATCAGGACGACGCACTTTGATGCAACGCTTAGCATCACCGGGATCGACAAAACAAAGTCGATTACCGCCACGAGCAAACGGCTTTTCTACACTCAAGGAAATGGTCATTTTAGCGATCCATCTGCATGAATGTCTCTCGCCCATACATAATCATGATCAAACGACTGTTCAAAGGTTGCCTGGAGAATGAATCGTGAATACAAACTGGAATTCATTTCGCTGTGGAAAAATTCCCTGCAACGAGACGCCCATTCACGCCTCATCGCGTCATCTGCGGCAAAGTTTCGCACTTTGACAAGGAGGTCATCTTTATCCCGAAAATATACAGCGGAACGTTCCGGCAGCAGCTCATCAAATCGGGTCGCTTCGTGGGTAAAAAACAGGACTCCATTTCCCGCCAACTGGGCCATACGATCAGAGGAATACCAGTAATCGCAATCCTGCCTATTCAGGTTTAAGGCCATTTTGGTACGCGCAAGAACGCGATCATAATCACGCCCCCAAACGGGCGACTCACCAAAACAGCCGTAAGTTTTAAAATTCAGACTACTACCCAATTGATTTTTAAGAAGCTCGAGTAACTCATAGCGATGTGTATGGCTAGTCGCATTACCACAAAATAAAAGATCGATATCAAGGTCACTGCGAACCGAGTTATCCAAAACTTCGACGCTCGCGTCTACGGGATTGGGAATATGATATATCCTGGCACCCAACCCCTCAAATTGCTTCAGATCACGACGACCAGTCGTCACGAACACCGCGTCCACCAGTTTCGCGTAGCGGCGTATTCTCTCAACATTACTCGGTACAAAAAGGGGATCACAATTGCAATGGATTATGCGGCTACTAGGGTGCTTGCTACGCATCTCCAAGAGCGTTTTGTCACTCACAATATCTGAGTGGCCGATAATAATCAGATCAGGGTCAAAGGCTTCACTGACCAACAATAGCTTTTTATTGGCTTTACTGTAACCTAATTCACGTATACCAAGCGGCGCTTCAAATGCCGCCACATCTCGGTCGCTAAAAGTATGCACATAGTGATCATTACGTATCAGACCAAAATTCAACTTTTCAGCCCAACTTACGCGGCGCGGGCCATAGCTTCGCAACCGCTGGTAGGCAACGTGTAATACTCTCATTGGTTTCTCGCAGTTTACGGCGTCGGCGCCCGGCTCAGGCCGCCGACTATATCATTGCCACCCAGACTCGTCAGGCGAGGAGAACGGCTTATCAAACACATTGGCCAAGCAGCCGATAGTACACATTGAGCGTACTTTGCACCTGCTGATCCAGGTAGTACTCGGGCGGCAGCTGAATATGGTTATCGGCATCCAGCAAGTCAGCGACCCGCGCAGCAAAGCCCACCACATCATCGGGGGGCACGAGCCCCTGGGGAAAACCCGCGTTCAGCGACTCGCTGGCGCCACCGCGGTCATAGGCCACCACCGGCGTACCAGAAGCCAGCGACTCGGGTACTGTGCGACCAAAGGGCTCTTCCTTGTTAGACATGTGGCAGGTTACTGATGCCAGGCGGTAAAACTGAGCGATATCGCTGCGGTGTCCCACAAAGCTTACCGTGTCTTCCAGCCCCAGTTCGCGGCGCTGATCCAGCAATTGCTGCAAGTAGTGCTGCTTGCCCGGCTCGGCATCGCCCACCACCACACCGTGACAATCGGGACGAAGGCGCAGCAGCTGCACCATCATACTCAGAAACGCCTCCTGACCCTTCCATCGCGACAGGCGGCCGGGCATTAAAATCAGCGTTTTACCCTCCAGCTCCGGGTACTGGCGATACAGCTCCCGGCTCCAGTCTCCGATGTCGCCATGCGCGGCAAACGCACTGGCATCCAGCCCGCGGGGCACCAGGGTAATCTTGGATTCCGGCAGGCGATAATTGTCCATCATGTAGCGCTTTACACACTGGGAAATGGCAATACAGTGCTCGGCCTTCGCCATGATGGCGCTGTAGGCGTTGACGGAATACATGCCGTGGAACGTGCTCACCAGCCGGGGCTGATCCGTTGACGGCAGCTTGCGCCAGGCCAGCCAGGTAAGCCAGGCGGGTACGCGTGAACGCACATGTAGCACGTCGGCATCCAGCGACGCTAACAAGCGCCGCAGGGGGCGAACCTGCCAGAGGGAGACCAGCGATTTGCGGTGTATGGGCAGTTCGATATGGCGACTGCCCTCGGCAAGCAGTTGATCGACCATTCGACCACCATTGGAGATCACGATCGACTCGTGCCCCAGGCGAACCAGTTCGCGGGCAAACTCCACCGTGCCGCGCTCAACACCGCCGGCATTTAAGGCGGGCAACAGCTGCACCACACGCAGCGGCCGCGCATTGGCAAGGGATTGCTGATCGGCACTCATGAACCGGACTCCGTACGTTCCAACAACCACTCGGCGGCGCGGTCGGCCTCCCACAGTGGCTGCGATGGTGGCGGCAAGGCCTGAGTCACATCGCTGCGCTCAAATGCTGTTGCCAAGCCCTTGTCGATCACCTGCTGCATGCTCCGCGTGACCCGGGAATCGCGCAGGCAATCGAGCTGCAACAGCCCCGTGGGCGCGCCAGAGGTAATGCATTCATACACCATTGACACACTGTCGCGACTCACCCAAACCTGCCCCACTTCGGCCAACTGGCCGGGCAACCAGCCGGCACCGCAGTCGCTGTAGGGGATAATCGTCATATTATCGCAAGGCAGCGCTCGCAGTTTATCGAGCAATTCCGCGGAGCTGCGCGGGGAATCACTGACGCGCCAGTGCACGCCGGGCTGCGCGTCGATAATGGCTTGCAGCTGCGCAACAATGGCCGCGCTATCCCAGGCAAAGTGCTTGTTGGTTCCCCCCAATAACACCAAACCCAGATCGCCGAAGCGCTCGTCCGCTTTTGGCGTCATGGTATTGAGCACGCCCTGACTAACGAGCACGCTGGGCCGCTGAGGCGGCGCATCGTGGGCGGGAATTATCGCCGCATCGAACCAGGCCAGGGGCAGGCTGGGCTTCATCAGCACCAGCGACCGAGCCCCGCAAAACCGGCTTGTCCACAGCAACGGAAGATGACAGCGACTC
>CERC01134349.1_pt1 | contig 36881 bp, 31 predicted proteins | sample 530921 | NCBI WGS metagenome assembly CERC01 (sample SAMEA2621099, study PRJEB7988) | marine metagenome | isolation source: saline water (ENVO:00002010), including
TCAATCTTAAATAATAGAATCTGCACAACATTTGGGGCGCTTACTTTAATGCTGTCTAGCTTCTTTACACCCACTGTTCCTTTTACAAATATCATTAAGAATTCTTCAGGGTTTGATAGGCTGTATTCAAAGGGAGATGAATATGAAGTTTATAATTGGAATGGTGTTGGTCGGCTCATTTAGCTCAATCGCGGGAATAGTTGATGATTCTATTGAATTGGTTCGATCATCTTGTGGAATTACTTATAGAGATATGTCCGCCTCTGAGCTAAGGGCGGAATTGGCCAAGAACAATCAACTCTTTCGAGGTAAGGGCCTGGCCCAGTTTTTGGGATCTAAATGCATAAACAGGGATCAGGTAAATAAATACATCAGATATAGAAATGAAATTAAAGAGTCGATGGAAAAAGAGTTGGGCTATGAGGTTTCCGGTGTTGGCGGTGAAGAAATTTATGGGCCATCATCTTCTATAAACATGAATAACTTTACGGACATCAATCTTGTAAAAAAGATGAAAGAAAGCTACGAGGTTCGCATGGATGGTTATAACTGCGCTCCTATATCATGTCTTGATTATTTGAAAATCAGCAAATAAATGAAGAGCCGCACCTCGGCCTACCAGACGGGATGCGGTTTTACTTGTTTATGTGTTCTTGAATATTTTCTCTAAATTCTTTCCAAGCTCGCATTTTGTAACGATGGGTGATGATATCAAAGATTGGCTTTGACTTGTCTTTAGTGATCTCCGCCTCTCGTGTGGCCTTCTGAGAGTACTCAGCGATTTCAATGCCTGAGGAGTCATTTCTGGATGACCTTCGTTTCATTCCAAATGGGTTTGAGCTTTTAGACTTTCGATTAGACCTAATAGATGAACCGGATTTCATTTTATTACTGCCAACTTTGTCCACATCAATTGCATTGGTATCTCCCTTGTAGGGATTAAAAGAAGCAACACTGCCTGAGAGAGTGGATGGTAGTTTGCCTTTTGTTGAAGATGCTTGACTGGCAAGTTTTGCGGCAAGACCTCTTGGCAATCCGGCCTTGGTTAATTCAGTCGCTATATCTTTTGCTTCTGGATTGTTTCGCAAAGAGATCTTGTCCTTGGTTTTAATTTTTCCTAGGGCCTTTCTTGCATATGCAAGGTTCTTGGAAGCTATGGGAGCAAGCTTTCCGGAGTCAAGGCCTGTGGAGAAGTTGCTTATGCCTTGAAGTGGGCCTTTCATTTGCGCAGGTCTAAGTCCTAGGTTTAGCATTCCCTCTGCAAGTCTAGCATTTACGCATGAGTTTGTTGCTTTACAATCACACTTTAGGTCTGCCTTTCCTGTTTTGTCCACACAAGGGACTCCCGCCACGCTGCCCGCTCTTTGAAGTTCGGAGGCCACACAATATTTCATGTAGTTTGACGGGTCTAATCCATAAGATGTTTCTTGAGCGCAGAAACAAGTGGTGTCGGTGTGCGGGTTACAATCACCGGCCTTGGGAAGTTCTTCCGCCATTTTTTTTATGGCAGCAGACTTGTCCTCATGGGCATTTTTCTTTTTGTTATAAAAGTAGGCCAAAAATGTGGCAGCGCCTAGTTTGGCGCTCATCTTCCAATCGTTGACCGCCGCAGGAGTGGCCATAGCAATCGCGTAGCAACTGGCAGTTGCGCCCCAGCCATAAAATTGAAACTTTGCTGCCTTTGCTCTGTCTTGATGGGTCTTTGCAAGAGCGTACATGGATGCTCTTTGTCTTGCTGCAGGTTCGCTATTTTGCAAGTTGTTTTGAGTCGTATTGTTTTGAGTCTGTTGGAATGCCATTGCGCCGGCCTCTGAAATCATGGGAATGTATCCGCAGACATCTGGCTTTTCTTCAGTTTTATCTTTTGACTCTGAAAGTTGGTTCTCACTTACTTCTTTGCCATCAGCGTTTTCATAGATTCCTTCTTTATTTGGAGTATAAACTTCGCCGTTCTCTCCAAGCTTAACTGGTTTGTCGTTCTTCATGACTTTACGGCTAAGCTTTCCGCCGCCTAGGCCGGAAAACATTGCATACATCTTTGAAACCATTGGCATCATTGTGTCCAGAGTTGCCCAAGTGCCACCGTCAAAGGCCTCTCTACTCGTGCAAGTCTCATTGTCTTTACACATTTCCAGGTATTTTTCGTCAGCAAGACCTTGATGGATATAGTTCTCCGCCGCTCTCTCATCCTCAGCGCTGACCGGTGTGGTCTCATCAAATGCCGCCTCTTGGGAGAAAGAGGAGAGTGAAATAAATAGTAGCGTTAATAGTGTTGCCAGCATGCAATCTCCAGTTTTAATGATCTAGTACATTTTATCACGATGCATACGCATTTCTAGGTGGTTAAAAGCTTCTTATGCATGGATTCTACGTGATTTTAGTGAGTTGCATGGAACCTACAAAGATAGGTGTGTAATGAAGGTGCAAATTATAATTATCGTTTGACCAATTATCACCAATTTAGGAAACTTTGACCATGACTACAAAGAAAAGCTCTATTCAACACACCTCGGACAACGAGTTGACCCACTCTATGGCACATTACCTTTTAACTATTCACAAGTTAAAAGAAACAAAAGGTTATGCGCGGGTTACTGACATTGCAAAAGACATGGGGCTTACTAAAGGTTCTGTTTCCACCGCACTCAACAATTTAAAAAAACGAGACCTTGTAACAGAGGATGAAAGCAAGTTCCTATCATTAAGCGCCGAAGGACATGAGCAAGTCCATTCAATTTTAAGTTCAAGAACACTCTTATATTACTTTTTAAAAGATATCTTAGAGGTTGATGACGAAACTGCACACCAAGATTCCTGCCTTATGGAGCATTTGGTAAGTGAGGAAACTCGCGAGAAGTTTTTTCGTTTCATGAAAAATGTTGCGACAGGTACCACTCCAAAACTTAAAACAGAGCTAGAGCTAGGCCACTTTAAGACTCCTGATGATTTCTACAAGGCCCAAAAAGGTGACAAGTACCTAGAGTAATGACTAGCTATATTCAATTTATTAAAAATCTAGATCCGGCGTTTAAGAAAAACGCCGTTTTAGTTTTTCTGGGCTATTTTTTTGTATTATTAAGCTATCCATCAGTTAGAAGTGTTTCACAGTCTCTTTTTTATGAGCACTACACCGCTCAAGACTATTCAATGGCCACATTCTTTTCAGTTTTAGCGCTTATCATTGCAATATTTGTAAGCAATAAAATTCAAGAGAAAATAGGAGCTCAGAAGCTTTTTCTATTAATTGGAACCCTGTCGATTGCCTTGTTGAGTGGTAGTTATATAGCACTCAACAATGGTTTTGCTCCAAGCGCTTTCTTTTTATTTGCGATCAAAGAATCCTACATCGTAATTCTTTTGCATTTGATTTTGGCATATGCCAACGCAACTTTCTCCCTTGAACAAGTAAAGAGACTTTATGGTCCTCTTGGGGCCGTGGGAGCTTTGGGTGGCATCATTGGGGGGCAGCTTACAAGCTCGCTATCAAACGCTTCAGGAGTTTTTGGTGCCTTTCTGTTTGGGATATTTTCCATACTCGCCTCAATTGCGGTGTTTATACCAACTAGAAGAATGGTGCTGACTCCAAAAGAAAAAGAAGAAGCTTCACCGCTTAAATCTATCGAGAGTGTGAAAAAGTACGTTTTTTTAATTGCCGCCGTGGTTGCTCTTTCTCAATGGGTAATTTTTATTGCGGACCTTCAGTTCAATATTATTTTTGAAAACGCCTTTGCTAGCAAAGGGGAGAGAACGGCATATCTGGGGAGACTTTATTCTTACATAAATCTCGTGAGCCTGATTATCCAATTTGGCATTCTTCCTTGGGTATTGGTCAGAATTTCTGTTAAGAAGATTTTCTTTGCTGTGCCGCTGTTGTTTCTTCTTCTTATTTTTGGAGGGATGGGACTTGGCGCCGGCTCTTTGGTTGCCAGCGCTTTCGTATTCATTTCTCTTAAGGGAACAGATTACTCGGTTTTTAACGTGGCCAAAGAAGTCATGTATTACCCGCTTGATAAAATGCAAAAATTCGGCGCCAAATATATCACCGATATGTTTATTTACCGTCTGGCAAAGGCATTAATAGCTTTTGCCATGGCACAGTACATGCTGAAAGATATGATGGTCTTAAATTTGTTACAGGCCGCGTTTATATCTTTATGGCTAATTCTGTTAGTATTGTTGTTTAAAGAACAAGAAAAGGTAAATAAAGACGTATCGGAGAAACTATGAATCCATTGCTTGAAAAATCAAATCTAAAACACGAAGCAATTCCATTCGACAAAATCAAACCAGAGCACTTCCTTCCAGCTCTTGAAGAGGCAATCAAACACGCAAAATCTGAGTATGAGGAAATCAAAAAAGAGGAAGAAATTTCTTTTAAGACTATTATTGAAAGGGCCGAGGAGGCTGAGTCAACTCTAGATCAGATAGTTAATGTCTTTTACGCTTTATATAGTGCTGAGTGCACTGATGAAATAAACGATATCTCTCAAAAGTTCTCTGAGACTTTAACCAAGTACTCCAGTGACATCACCCTGGATAAGAAGCTATTTGCACAGATTCAAAGACTTTATGAACAGCGAGAGTCCAAAGGGCTTAGTCACGAACAAAATGTAATTTTAGAAGACATGTACAAGGGCTTCGCTCGAAATGGAGCTCTTTTAGATGAAGAAGGTAAAAAGCGACTTAGAGAAATAGATGAAAAGCTTTCAAGCGTTGGACTAAAGTTTAGCGAGAACGTTAGAAAGGCCACAAATGAATACGTTTTATTTGTAGAAAATAAAGAGCACCTTGAGGGAATGCCTGAGTCCGTACTGGAGCAAGCAAAAGAGACTGCGAAGGAGAAGGGAAAAGAAGGAGCATGGGCATTTACGCTTCACTTCCCAAGTTATCTTCCATTTATGCAGTACTGTCAGAAAAGAGAGTTGAGAAAAGAAATCTCCATGGCAGCTTCTTACAAGGCCGTGGAGGGCGAATTTGGAAATCAAGAAAATATCAAAGAAACTTTGAAACTTCGTCATGAAAGAGCAAGGCTTCTTGGATATGATGATCATGCTCATTACACACTTGAAAAAAGAATGGCACAGGACTCGAAAACTGTAATGAGCTTTCTCGAGAATATCTTAGAGAAGGCCAGACCTGCGGCCACTAAAGAGTTTGATAAGTTGAAAGACTTAAAACATGAACTAACTGGTGAGGATAGAGAAGACTTTCACAAATATGATGGCCCTTTCTATACTGAAATACTGAAGAAGAGGGAGCTCAACATTGATGACGAGCTTCTTCGTCCTTACTTCAAGTTGGAAAATGTCATTGACGGTGTCTTTGAAGTTGCAAATAGGTTGTATGGCATTAACTTTAAGGAAGTGGATGTTCCAGTCTACCACAAGGATGTAAAGGCGTTTGAGGTGACTGATGATAAAGGAAAGTTTGTGGGTCTTTTCTACGCTGACTTCTTTCCACGTGACACTAAACGTCCTGGGGCATGGATGACTGATCTAAGAGCGCAGGGACTTCAGCATGGCGAGGTTAAAAGACCATTTGTTGCTATTGTTTGTAATTTCACCAAGCCGACTGGGAGCAAGCCATCGCTTTTAACTCTTGATGAAGTTATGACTTTATTCCATGAGTTTGGACACTCTTTGCATGGCCTTCTTTCAAATGTGCACTATAGAGCAAAAAGTGGAACGAGTGTTTACTGGGATTTTGTGGAGCTTCCATCTCAAATTATGGAAAACTGGGTTATGGAAAAAGAGTGCCTGGATATTTTTGCAAAACACTACGAGACTGGAGAAAAAATCCCTCAAGAGTATGTGGATAAGATTAGAGAGTCCCAAACTTTCTTGGAAGGAATGGGAACTCTTCGTCAATTAAGCTTTGCTTTTCTGGATATGGCCTTTCATTCTGCAAATCCAGAAGATATTAAAGACGTTGTGGCATTTGAGCACAAGATCATGGAGGACTATGACCTCTATCCAAGAGTGGAAAAACAAAATATGGCAGCTTCATTTGGACATATCTTTTCCGGGGGATACGCTGCTGGTTACTACTCCTACAAGTGGGCGGAAGTTCTTGATGCTGATGCTTTTGAAGCATTCAAAGAGAAAGGAATTTTTGACAAAGAAACAGCTCAGAAATTTAAAGAGAATATCCTTGAAAAAGGTGGAAGTGACCATCCAGCAACTCTTTACCAGAACTTTAGAGGCAAAGATGCTGATCCTGAAGCACTTCTTAGAAGAGCTGGCCTAGTGTAGATCATTAAAATGTGGGCATTCGTGCCCACACATTACTTAATTCTCTTGGATTTTAATTCTTTTTTTGTTTCCTGCCACAGTTCTTCTAATTGTTCGACATTCATGGCCATCATGTCTTTGCTTTCACTTCTCGCTTTTTTCTCCATGTGAGAAAATCTATTGATGAACTTCTTGTTGGCATCTCGCAGTGCCTCTTCTGGATCATGACCTAGGTGCCTAGAGAGTTGAGCAACGCTGAAAAGTAGATCTCCAATCTCTTCTTTGACTCTTAAATCATTTCTTTCTTTCTCTTTGATCTCTTGTAGAACTTCTCCCAGCTCTTCTTCGACTTTGTCGTAAACCTGTTCAACAGTGTCCCAGTCAAAGTTTACTTTGGCGGACTTTGCTCCAATTTTGTCAGCGGCCATTAGAGAGGGCATGTAAACATCTTCTTCCTTGAAGAAGTGCTCATTGTCTTTGCTCTTAATTTTCTCCCAGTTTTTAGAAACCTCGCTTGCGTCTTTGGCCAGAGACTTATCCTCAAAAACGTGAGGATGTCTTTTGATCATTTTGTCCGCAAGAGTTTTGGAGACGCTCTCGATATTGAAGCTACTTCGCTCACTTGCTATCTGGGAGTGAAGGAGCACCTGTAGCAGTACATCTCCAAGTTCTTCTTCCATCTTCTTTTCATTGTCGCTCTCTACCGCGTGCACGTACTCATATGATTCTTCAATAAGGTATTTTAAAAGGCTTTTATTGGTTTGTTTGAGGTCCCACGGACACCCATCCTCTGGATGTCTAAGTTTAGCAATCACATCGACCAATCTTTGAAACTCCGGATATTCCATTTGCACTCCCTAATTTTGCTGGATCATGTTATTCTTAGCGCAAAAGAGGTGCTATGGAAAAAGAGATTAATTTAAGCGTCAATAATATCAATCTAAATTATTTTGCTGAGTCTGAGCTCGGTGAAAGGCTGGAATCGCTCTTGCGAAAATCATTAAAGGTCTTTTCTAGCAAGTCTGAAGTTATTCTCAAAGAGAAGTTTGAGTCTCTGGAAGTTAATCTTAATGTCATCGATGATGAAGAGATTCAAAAAATCAATGCAGAGTATAGAGGAAAGGATAAAGCAACGGACGTTCTTTCGTTTCCTTTACAAGAAAATGTGCGAAGAGGTGAGTTTGATCAATTCGAAGGTCACCTGGAACTAGGAGATATTTTTATAGCAACTGGCGTTTGTGAGAAACAAGCACTTGAGAACAATCTTACCTTTGACGAAGAGTTTGTTCACTTGTTTGTTCATGGACTTCTTCACCTAAGTGGCTATGACCATGAGGAAAGCGAGGAAGAGGAAAAGATTATGGGCCAGCTAGAGAGTGAGATTATGGATGAGCTGGCCGGACAAAGTTAATCTAAAAAGTACTGATCTTTATAGCTCACAATTCTTCCTGTGAGATTTCCGCTCTCTACATCTTTGCACTGCTCAGGGGTCAATTCAATCTCAACACCCTTGGCATCATATTTTGAAAGTGGGCAAAGAAGGGATTCCTTGTACTCAGAATACTCGTTCACGATCGCTGAGCAATAGTCGCTAGTCTTAATTATTTCAAACTCTTGGCTTTTAACCTGAGCACTTTGCAGACTGCATGCAGATGCCGAATCCATAAAGGTGGAAAGTGCTAAGCAGATCATGGATAGTCTTAAAAAGTTCTTCATCTAGGGATCCTTTGTTTTTTAAGAATCTTAAAAGATAAAGTGAGGCGAAAGAAGGGGAGGAGAAGCTTTTACACGGTAAAAAAAAAGCGAGGCCTTAAAGACCTCGCCTGATCAAATTATTTATTTTGAGATCTTAACAGTTCATCATAGTTGTTAAGAGCGTGCCTCAAGGCCAGGTAAAGGTTTACCTTACCGCCTGAAACCATTTTCGTTTTGAATTTTGGATGCTTTACCACTGAATCCATTATTACTTTCTTTAGGTTTACTCCATTTAGTTCAGGGAAGTGGCTTAAAACCTCAGCTGTAACACCTGCTGCCGTAGGCGCGGCCATAGAGGTGCCTGACATATTTGAGTACTTATTTCCCGGAACAGTCGAGTAGATTCCTGACCCTGGAGCGGCAACATCAACTGTCTTTCTGCCAACATTTGAAAACCAAGAAAGACCGCCACTTTTGTTAGTTGAGGCAACAACCATTAAGTGGTCGCTTGGAAAAGATGCCGGATACTTGGGACTTACATCGTTATCCGATCTGTACTCATTTCCAGCTGCTGCGATAACAAGCGCTCCATAAGTCTTGCCGATATGATCGATGGTTTCATTTACGATCATTCCACCTTCGTTGTGCTTCTTGCCAAAAGAACAGTTAATTATTCTGGCGCCGTGCTTTGCAGCGTATAGGAATGACTCAACAACATCCGCGTCTGTTTCATCAGAACTGTCTGGAACCGCTCTGATTGCCATAATCTTAACATTGCTGGCAATTCCCGCAATGCCTGTGTGGTTGTTTTGCTCAGCTGCAATTGTTCCCGCAACATGAGTTCCGTGAGCATGAGATGCCATTGGATCCCCAGAAGCATTACCTTCGTCGTCCTTGTTTAGAGTATCGATCCCGTGGACATCATCAATGTAGCCATTGTTGTCATCATCAATGCCATTTCCTGGAATTTCATTTGAGTTTACCCACATAACGTTTTTAAGGTCTTCATGGTTGTAATCCACGCCTGTGTCCACAACTGCAACGATAACCTCATCTTTAACTAGTCCTAGAGGATTCATGTAAGCTCTGTTAACTGACACACCCTGGCCTCCAATGTCTTTAAATGACCACACTCTAGATACCTTAGGATCATTAAATGCCTCAAAAAAATTCATTTCAGGCATTACCTTGTCTTTTTTGGGTTGAGGCAGCTCGCGCTTTCCTGCGAAGTAACTTTTCTCAGTAGCGGCAATGTTTTTGTTTTCTTTAAGCTCCGTTTCCAAAGCAACAGCATCTGTTGTTTGGACAAGGTAGTTCTGTCCGAAAAGAGGCTTCACTGACTTTATTAATTTGCTGGTTGGAATTTTTGCTCCTGGCGCCAACTTAATAAAAAGTTTGTCGGTCTCAAATCTTGGTGTCTCCGCGAATAGCGAGCCTGCCAAAATAATGGATAGAATAGCAATTTTCATATAAATCCTTTGTTTGGTTGATTTAAAAGCGGATAAATTGTGTCAACATTTGGACCTAACGGCAAGTTGATTAAACTCAATATTTTCTTGATTGATCAATCTAAGTGTTTGAAAATGTGAAAAATGTCTACTTTATTTACGGGAAAAAAGTACAATACTTGGACACTGAAGCCTTGTTTAGTAAAAATTGTTGATATTATTAGGTGTGTTAAAAAAAATTGATTTTAGCATTTTTGAACGCTGGTCGTTCAATTAAAAGGATAAGTTTTGTTGAGAAAAATTCCATTTACCTCAATCTTGAAAAAAGCGACCCTTGTAACGCTTTCATCCTCCACTGCGTTGGGAGTGGGTATCGAGAGTCATATTTATAGTAATAAGGTTTCGAGTGCTTTAGAAAATATAAATGCCCAAAAAGAAGAGAAAGGTCTAAGCGGAGACTTCACTTTGAGATCAAACCAGCTCGTTGAAGACGTTGGTGAAGTCGTAGGCAACCAATATTGGGGAGATTTGAATCTCGAATATAATGATGGAAGTGAGCAAGTTTCTGAAAAGAAAGTGTCCATGAGTGCCAGGGCCAATGACCAAGAGGCCCTAATGTTTTCAGTTCCAGAGGCCTATATTAAGTATAACTGGAGCGACTCTTCCTTAACTGTGGGCAGGAGTTTGCTTGAATGGGGATACATTGACGCTGTCTGGGGCTTTGGAAAGATAAATAATAGAAAAAACTTTGACTTCTTTGAGCCTGGTCACGAGGGCCTCACTGGAGTGGCCTATTCTAAAAGCGCGCCTGGAATGCGTTTTACGATTTTTGGCTCCCTTCTTTATGTGCCTGAGCTGAACCCTGGACAAGATTATAACGAGGACAAAGGAACTATTGCTTGCAACAATCCTTGGTGTCGTCCTCAGTCTTCCACCGCGCCTTTAGAGGATGGAAAGGAAGTTCCCGTTTTTTACACAATTGATTATCCAGAGATTACTGACGTTGTCTTAAGATACAGCGCTGGTGCAAATGTTGAGCTGGATGTGGGTCCTACTACTTTGGAGTTTTTTGGTATTAGAAAGCCTGAGAACCAATTATCAGTGGCCGCCGAATATTATTATGATATTGATGCTGGTGACAAAGGCACGGCCTTCGTAGACGTTACTCCACAAGTTTATTATCACGACGTAATGGGTGCAAATATCAAGTTTAAGTTAGGTGACTACATCACTGCCTATGGTGGTGGTTTAAGTATTACTCCTAACACTTATCCAGATGGCATTGACCCAAGTATCGTTTACACAGGACTAAAACCTAAGAAGAAAAGGGAAGATTACTTGGGTGGAGGTCTATTCTATCAAGGTGCAAAGTTTAAAGCGTCTGGGCATTATGTTGCAAGAGTTAGTGATTACGATTTAGATAACGATTTGTTGGTCGAGTATCCAAGGTGGAACCAGGCCTTCAATTTTAAAATAAGTTCAGTTCTTACAAGGAAGTTAAGTGTCGATTTTGACTACAAATACGACATGCTCACGGAAGATCGGTTAACAATGTTTAGCGCTAGCTACATCGTTTCCCGAAACATGTTGGCATCTGGTGGTGTTAATATGATCGGAACAACCGATGACGTGGAATCCTTTTGGTCAGATTTTTCCAATAATGATTCTGTTTATGGCGCGCTAAAAGTTAGGTTCTAAACCTAAGAGGCGTGTAAGATGAAAAACATTCTAGGCCTTATGCTCGCAAGTCAATTGTTCTTGATGGTTGGATGCGGCGATCTATTCATGGGCAAAGAAAAGAAAACCAGCTTGTCACAGCTATTGACTTGCCGGGTTGATCCTTCTGCAATTTCTAAGGTTTTTACCGAAAACATAAAAGGTGACTTGCATTGCTTGGAAGAGAGTCTCAATCTATTTGTCGATGTTGTAAGATCCGACAGACCTGGAAACCTTTCATATGAAGAATTAAAAAAATACATCAGTAAAAATGTTGAAGATCTCCAGGGAGGAATTCTCGAAGCGCTGAAAGGTGTATTTCAGTTGAATTCCTTACTTAGTGGTGACGATCCCTACTATATTAAAAAAGAGAATATTGGTGGACTGGTTAAGACGTTAATCATTGTTAACGAGCAGATGGTCCACAATAATATCTACGAGCTCTTTACCTCAAAAACTCCATTAACCTATGATGAGCACCTTAAAAGAAAATCCATTGTATTTAATGTTTTCTCTAGAGTGGAAAAGGCGCTAAGCGAGTTCTTTAAGGCAAACAATAACAAAATAAACTTAGTGGATCTACTCGCCACGTTTAAAGGTGTGGATGAAGAGGTTGTTGATGCTGGATTCAGCATGCTTTTTATTAAGAAAGCTTTTCTTGGAGGAGAGAAAGAAGTACTAACCGCCAAAGAGCTTAGACGTTTAATGTTGATGCTGGCAGATGCTGGCAAAATTATCTTTGATATCGTTAACCTTCCAAATATTGAGCACAGCAAAAGTGAAAGGGAGGATATCGTTGAGAGTCTGAAAGAAGACTTTGAGACTATCGTTGTTAACCTGAAGCCCCAAGCTGAAATGGAAGCTTCTGTATTCAAGTTGCAGGATATATTCGATGTGGTTGAGGCCTATCTGCCTGATTACAGAGAGATAACTAAATACAAGAAATCCATTCTGAAAATTAAAGAAATTCTATTGGGAAGTGCCAGTGAAACTTTCACCAGTGAAGAGGTGAGGATTTTATTTCAAGATATCATATTGAAAAATTTAAAGAGAGGCACATTCTTTTTCAAGGCCTATGAGGCCAATAAGTTTTTGCTAAATTCAAAGCGTCGCGTTCAGGTTGATCTACCTTACGTATTTGCGGCAAGCCCTTTGGAAAAAGAGTTTAAAGAAGACTTTAACAGAATAGCCAAAGACTACAGGTTTTTTCCAAACAAAGACCTACTGACTAGCTACCACTCAAAATATGACAGATCGGCGTGGGGCATGTTTGTTATTTCGGTCTTAGAAGACTTAACTGCCAGATTTTACTCACACTACGCTCCAAGAGACTCCGTATCCTATGGAGGATACAAGCTTACTCAAAAACAGATGAGCCAAATCTTGGTGGACTTTAAAGATATTTTTGTAGGTTCAGGATTTGCTCTTCCAAATAGAGAAGTTAACACATCAGAGACGATCACACTCATGACGAGTCTTTTTCAATATCAGTCAGATGGAAACGGTGACGATATCGAAGTGAATGAAACTGTGGAATTCTTGGTGTCTGTTGCAAGCGCTTATAGAGTGGCGGACAAGGCTGACAGATTTTTAAAGAATAAATGTCAAATCGATGAAAAGGGTAGGTATTCACCAACTTGTTTTAGAGAGAATTTCACCACACTGTTTGAGCTTGAATTGGATAATACTACTGACTCAAAACCATTCAGCTTCTACTATCCTGGTCTTTCTGACTATGCCAAAGAGTTGGATGAGTATGCGATGGGCATTTACCTTGACCGTGTTGAGACGTTCACTAGAACATGCACAACATTTGACAACGGTGAAGATGTTCCAATGGGCTTTGGAGATATGTTTTTAATCTTTGCTGGCCTTATAAATATGGAGTCGACTTTCGTTAGATTCAATCAGCCACAGTTCTCATGGTACGAGGCGGATGAAAAATTAAGCCCAGAAGAGCTGAGAAGAGCGTTTAAAGAAGTGTATTCCGAAGCTATTGAATCTCAAGTTCCGTCAATACTGGCCTACACGGCCGAGGATGTTTTTAGATTCTTGTTAGACAAAGGCAGAGAACCTAATCTGAAAGAAATGATCTTTAGGATTGCCGTTGTTGGTTACCCTTCAATATATGCAGATAGGAACTCGATAGCAGGAGTTCTGAAAGTTATCTCTCAAAGCTCTGAGGCCAAAAAGAATAACCCTTTTGCATGCGACAGCTTGCGCTGAATTGTTGAACCCTCCAAAAAATTAAGGTAGGCTCTTTTTTTAGGGAGCCTACTATGAGTGAAAGTACAAATATAAAATTAAGCGAAATTAATTCTGAAGTGTCTGGGTTTAGAGAAACTCTTGAAAACGTTCGGAGGTCGCTTTGACATCCCTAGAAAGACTGCCCGCTTAGAAGAAATATCGGAAATGGAGGCCTTGGAAGGCTTTTGGCAAGATGCTGACAACGCTGCGAAGGTTCAAAAAGAAAAATCAATTCTTCAATCTACCGTAAAAAGCTACTCTGAAGTTAAAGAACTCTTGGATGAGTTTGATATTTTGCACGAATACGCCTCCGAAGGAGATGACGATTCCGCTTCTGAGGCCTTGGAAGTGTACAATAAGTTAAATACCGCTACTGAGGAACTTGAAAAACAATCCCTTCTTTCCGAAGAAATGGACCCCAATAACGCCATTGTATCTATAAATGCGGGAGCTGGTGGAACGGAGTCATGCGACTGGGCCGGAATGCTTCATAGAATGCTCACAAGGTGGGCCGAGTCCAAAGGATTTAAAGTTGATGTTATGGATTATCAATACGGTGATTCTGCTGGAATTAAGTCTGTAACGATGATGGTTTCTGGGAATTTTGCTTATGGACTTATGAAGTCAGAGTCTGGAATTCACAGACTTGTGCGTATTTCTCCATTTGATTCAAACGCTAGAAGACACACCTCGTTTGCATCTGTTTTTGTTTCTCCAGAGGTTGATGACACTATTGAAATTGAAGTTGAAGATAAAGATTTGAGAATAGATGTTTATAGGTCAGGGGGTGCCGGTGGCCAGTCTGTTAACACCACCGATTCTGCAGTAAGGATAACCCACCTTCCGACAAATATTGTAGTGACGTGTCAGAATGAAAGGTCACAGCTTCAAAATAAGCAAACTGCGATGAAAATCTTGAAGTCCAGACTCTATGAAAAAGCAATGGAAGAAAAGAGAGCAGAGCAGGCCGAAGCCGAGGCCAATAAAAAAGAGATTGGATGGGGCTCTCAGATTCGCTCCTATGTTCTCCATCCATATAAAATGGTTAAAGATCACAGAACAAACCATGAATCGGGCAATGCGGAAAAAGTCCTAGACGGGGACCTTGATGGTTTTATGAAATCCTACCTTCAGTGGAGTAAACTAAGTGAACAAGAAAGCGAGTAGTATTAGTCTTAATCCCGACGTCTCTGGCCTTAAGGAATCTTCAACATTGAAGATCAACCAGACTGCCTTGTCCAAGAGGGCGAAGGGTGAGAAAGTTTTCCACTTTGGTTTTGGTCAATCCCCGTTTCCAGTGCTTCCACAAATTGTAGAGGAGCTAAAACAAAATGCTCATCGAAAAGAGTATTTGCCGACTAAGGGACTACTCCCATTAAGACAGGCAATTTGTGACTATTATAAATCAAAATTTGGATATGATTTTCATGAGGATCTTGTCATTGTGGGCCCTGGGTCAAAAGAACTTCTTTTCCAGGCGTTGTTCGCGCTTGAGGGACCAGTTATAGTTCCAGCTCCGAGTTGGGTAAGTTATGGGCCACAAGTTAACTTGCGTGGCAAAGATATAACTCCAGTAATCACTAAAGAAACTAATAATTATAAGCTAACCCCAGAAGAGCTGAAAGAGGTTTGTGTCAACTTAGGACCTGGGCAAAAAGTTTTAATTTTGAACACGCCGAACAACCCTTCTGGAGCTGTCTACGCAGAGAAGGAGATCTCTGAACTTGCTAAGATATGCAAGCAAAACAATATAATTGTAATTTCAGATGAAATCTATGCAGAAGTGGATTTTTCCTTGGAAAGAAAAAGAGGCTTCTTTCATTTCTACCCTGAAGGAACAATTGTAACTTCAGGTTTAAGCAAGGCCCAGTCAGCTGGTGGGTACCGTCTTGGCTTTCTTGCTACTTCACCAAACTTGGCAGAGCTAGTCGACGCTTTGACATCTTTAATTAGTGAAACTTTCAGCGCTGTGAGCGCTCCTGTGCAATACAGTGCAATAAAGGCCTACAATAAAAACGCTGATGTTGATAAATATCTAGACACTTGCTCTAAGGTGCACAAGACCTGTGGTGAGTATATGGCCAAAAGGTTTAATGAAATGGGAGTTTCGTGTCCTATTCCAGAGGGCGCTTTCTATTTAATGCCAAGTTTTCAGGCTTTTGCGCAAAAGCTTAAACAGAATGAGGGTGTGGAGAGTTCCCAACAACTTTGTGATTTGTTCTTGAATAAGCTGAATGTGGCCATGCTTCCTGGAAGTGATTTCTATATGGGAGATGAGTTGCTCTGCGTTCGTGTGGCAAGTGTCGACTATGATGGTGAGCAGGTTTATAAAGAAATGCTTAAGGCCGGAGATGATTTTGAGCCTGTAGAGTTTGTCGAGCGCTACTGCCCAAATCTTAAAGATGGCCTTGACGCAATAGAGGGGTTTTTAAAGTCCCTGTAACCACTAACTCCCCGTTATGATTGGTTGTCAATGCATGGGCTAGACGCTATTATCCATCCATTAAAAACATTAGAAGCAAGGCAAGGCATGAAAGAGAAGTATATTTCGCAGTGGGAAAACTTATTCAACGAACAAATGAACGTAAGAATCGAAAAACGTTCTAAAATTAAGGACTTAGGATCAAGTCCCTACAAGCATAACGTTAGACCTACCACTACAGCGAAAGAACTTAGAACAAAATACGGTGAAATTGCCAAAGAAGATATTGGTGAAACAGAAGATTACGTAATTTGTGGAAGGGCACTTCTCGTAAGAGACTTTGGAAAGGCCGCATTTATTCAAATTGACGATGGAACTGATCGTTTTCAATTATATGTAAAAAAGAAAGTTACAAGTGACGAGGGATTCGCAGAGTACAAACTATGTGACTATGGGGACATCGTTTACGCAAAAGGTGACGTCTTTAAAACTAATAAGGGTGAGCTTTCTATTAACTCAAAGGACTTCAAGGTCCTTACAAAGTCTATTAGACCGCTGCCTGAGAAATTTCACGGCCTAACGGATCAAGAGCTTAAGTATAGAATGCGCTATGTCGACATGATCATGAATCCTGAGACAAGACAAAAGCTTAAGACACGTTCCCAAATTGTTCGATACATCAGAGAGTTCTTCTATCAGAATGATTATTTGGAGGTTGAAACTCCAATGATGCACTCTGTTGCAGGTGGAGCGGCAGCAAAGCCTTTCGAAACTCACCATAACGCCCTTGATATGGAGCTATTCATGAGAATTGCTCCTGAGCTTCATCTAAAAAGGCTCATTGTAGGTGGATACAATAGAGTTTTTGAGATGAACCGCTGTTTTAGAAATGAAGGTTTGTCCCTAAAGCACAATCCTGAGTTTACTTCAGTTGAGTTTTACCAGGCCTATGCAACTTATGAAGATCTAATGAATCTTACTGAAGAGCTAATTTCTGGAATCGCTAAGGATGTTTTGAAAACTGAAACTGTTACTTTTGGCGAGAATGAAATAAGCCTAAAGGCACCATTCCAAAGAATGACAATGAGAGACGCTGTTAAAAAGCACACTTCATTGACTGATGAGGACTTGAAAAATCCGGCCAAGATGATCGAATTGATCACAAGCAAAAAAGAGGGCGAATTTAAGAAGTCTGATCTTGAAAAGCTTTCGGCTGCAAGACTAATGGTTCTTTGCTTTGAAGAATTTGCTGAAGATAAATTGATCCAGCCAACCTTTATTACTGAGTATCCTACAGAGGTTTCACCGCTTTCTAGAAGAAACGATGAAAATCCTGAGTACGTTGATCGCTTTGAATTTTTCATGAATGGATGGGAAATCGCCAATGCATTCAACGAGCTTAACGATCCAACTGATCAACTTGATAGGTTTGCCGATCAGGCCATGCTAAAAGAGGGTGGTGACGAAGAGGCGGTTGACCCTGATTATGATTATGTAAGAGCTCTTGAATATGGAATGCCGCCTACAGCGGGTGAAGGTATTGGTATAGACAGACTCGTCATGATCCTAACCAACTCTCATACAATTAGAGACGTAATTCTTTTCCCTCTACTTAAAAAAGAGACCTTTTTCGAAAAAGAGGAGTAAATGGGCTCCACTTGGTCCATTTTTAAGATCATTTCTGAAGGAAGGGCCGCGACACGCTTTCTCGTTGCGGCCTTGTTAAGCTTTTCATTTTCTATTTCCGTAATTTTATCAACTATAGGGCTCATGGATGGTTTCGAAATTAGTCTTCGAAACTCATTGAAGGGATCCTCTGGAGATTTTCAAGTCACGTCAACTAAGGGTTATTTCCTCTTGGAGAATCTTGAAAATTCATTGAAAGACTATGAATGGTCTCCTGTTATGCAGGTTGAGGCGTTTGCTGTGGCAAACGAAGTTAATAAAGGCGTTTTGGTTAAAGGCGTTGAACCAAGCAGTTTCAATAAGGTTACTGGTCTTGATCTTGATTTGAATAAGGGGATTGCAATAGGCCATGTTCTGGCTGAAGAACTAAACCTTAATATTGGAGACAGCATAAGGTTAACTTTTGCCAGTGACAAGATGAGGGATCAGGCAGGGGCCATCCTAAAGAATTACGCTGTGGATTCAATTGTAACTCACGGAATTTATGAGAAAGACCTGAGGTTTGTCTATATATCTCGCAATGAACTTCTTGAGACTTTTAAATATAAACAAGGTGCAGTGAACAAGTTATTGGTTGCTGGCAACGATGGTGAGAACTTTGAGACCTCTCTATCAAGACTGGAGCAAACTTTAACAACTCCGTACAAGGTTGAGCCTTATTGGGCGGAATACAAAACTTTATTGAAGGCCGTAGAGGTGGAGAAGACGTCAATCAGCTTGATTCTACAAATCATTGTGGTTGTGGCCATCTTTAATGTTGTTGCTTTCATTATTTATATTATGGAAAAGAAATCTCAAGAGTTCTTTTTGTTAAGAGCGTTTGGAGCAAGCATTTCCACTATCTCTAGGTTTTGGAAGGTGTTGCTTTTCTTTATATGGTTTGTTTCCTCCCTGGTTGCAGTCGTTATGACTTGGGTCTTTAATTTGGTGATTGGAAAATTGCCAGTCTTTGAACTTCCAGGGGATATTTACGTTCTGAGCAAGCTTGAAATAATCCTTGGCCTGGAAGATTATTTATTGGTCTTCTCTTTGGCCTTTTTCTGGATATTCTTAATAGGCACGGTAACGATGTGGAGAATGAAGAAACGGACGGTTCTTTCTGGCCTAAGACAGGAGTTTAAGTAATGAGTTTTATAGAGTGTCTGAATGTTCAAAAAAGCTTTGGCCCAACTAAGGTTTTGCGCGGAATTGATTTTAGTCTAGAGGCGAGAGAGCAAGTGGCGTTAGTTGGCGCTTCTGGCTCAGGAAAGTCGACCTTCCTTTATCTTTTAGGTGGCCTGGACACGGCCGATGAGGGGACTGTTAAAGTAAATTCCAAAGAATTGGCAAAAATGAATGATCAAGGTCTAGCAAACTACAGAAACAATGCTGTGGGCTTTATATTTCAATTTCATTTCTTGCTTCCCTCTATGAATTGTTTGGATAACTTGTTGTTGCCTGCAAAGATTGGAAATCATTCTATGAAGAAAACAAAAGAACATGTGCTGGAGCTTGTCGAAAGACTGGGTGTGTCACACTGCTTGAAAAAGTACCCTTACGAAATATCAGGGGGAGAGCAGCAAAGGATTAACATTATAAGAGCTCTTTCACTGAAGCCTTCACTGCTGCTGTGCGATGAGCCTACTGGAAACCTGGATAGTAAAAACTCTGAGCTTGTTTCTAACACTCTCTCGGAACTTGCTAGAGATTACAATAGTGCAATGATTGTGGTGACTCATGACAATAATGTTGCGTCGCACTTTCCAAGGAAAATAGTCATTGAAGATGGTCGGATAATTAGCTAATATCACTCTCAATTAGTGATTTCCATAGCTTGCTAAAAGGTTCAAAGCATTCATGTTTAAGTATATTCTTTTATCTATTCATCTATTATGTGTTTCTTCTTTTGCTCAAGAAAGTTTGGGAAAGGTTGAAAACTTTTTTAAAGTTGATGGGATTGAGGTTGCCGGTGCGAAAAAGGTTGAACCTGAGGCCGTTATTGAGAAAATTTCTCTTAAAGAGGGAAGCATGGCCACCAACTACTCAATCCGAGAGGCCATTAAATCCATTTATGATTTGAAATATTTTGAAATCGTTGAGGCACACCAAATAAAGAAGGATGGTAAAAACATTCTTCAGTTCAAAGTAAAAGAAAAGCCTATCGTCAGTAAGATAATCTTTGAAGGCAACGACGAAGTGTCTTCTGATGATTTAAGAGAGCAAGTTAAGACCAGAGAATTCAATATCTTGGATGTTAACACTGTTAAGTCAGACGTGGCCAAGGTTCAAGACTTCTATGAAGAGAAGGGATTCTTTCTGGCAAATGTAGACTACGAGCTGGTTCCTAATTCTTTGGGTGGAGTGGATTTAAAATTCATGGTCAGAGAATTCGACAAGGTTAGAGTTAAGAGAATTATGTTCCTGGGCAATAATGAAATCGAAGACGATGAGCTTAAAGGGTTTATGCAAACTCGTGAAGAGTCGTTGTTTTCTCCACTAAGCGGCTCAGGAAACTTTAAAGAATTTAATTTTAAGAACGATGTGGAAAGATTGAAGTATCTGTATAAAACCAGAGGCTACCTTCAAGTAAACATTGGCAATCCTTCCATAACGGTTTCTGAAGATAAAAAGTGGATTTTCATAACTATTAAAGTTAATGAAGGCCCTAAATTTTCAATCAACAATATCTTTTATAATGGTGAATTGCTATTCACCGAAAGTGAGATGAGAGAAAAAACTCAGCTCAAGTCCGGGGACACATATTCAGAAGAAACCCTTCGTCAGGACATTCAGGCCTTAACAGAAATGTATCAAGACAAAGGTTATGCCTTTGCCAACGTTCTTAGAACTTTGCAAATGGTTCCTGGCGAGAACAAGGTGGATATCAACTACTCATTTGAAAAAGGTGAGATCGCCTACTTTGGAAAGATCATTGTTAAAGGCAATACTAAAACTCGTGACAAGGTTGTAAGAAGAGAGCTTAGAATTCACGAAGGTATGATGTACTCCGGATCTCTCTTAAGAAAGTCCAAGGAAAATGTAGTAAGACTTGGATTCTTTGAGCCTGCAAGTGTTGTATTCAACACAGTTTCTCCTAAAGGAAGCAATAATGTTCTTAACGTGGAAATTTCCGTAAAAGAGAGACAAACAGGCCAAATCTCTGTAGGTGCCGGTTACTCAACTGCTACTAAGGGCTTTTTCCAGGCCTCAGTTTCCCAAAACAACTTTAGAGGTTTGGGACAAAACCTAAACTTAAACGTTTCACTGGCAGAGCAACAGAAGACATACAACCTAGGGTTCACAGAGCCGTACTTCCTGGACACTAAATGGACTGCTGGTGGTGATATCTACAGAACTCAAAGTGGGTTAATCAGCTCCTTTAGCTCTGAAAAATATGGTGGGGACGTAAGAGTCGGCTATCCAATATTTGAATACACAAGACTCTTTATGACTTTAAGACATGAAGTTACAGATATTCAAAACGTAAGAAACCCTACAGTTGATGAAGATATTGAAAATGGCACGGCGGCCACAGTGCAAATGTCTTTAAGAATGGATAAAAGAAATAATATCTTTGAGCCTAGTGATGGTCACTTTGGTTCTGCCACCATCGAGTATGCTGGTTTTTATGGAGATCAGAAATGGTTGAAAGCGTCTCTTGAAGGACGCTTCTATGAGCCAGTTTACAAAGAATTGGTATTTAGATCTAGACTTAGAGCTGAACAGTTAATGAAAACCTCAACGCGAGAGCTGCCAAGAACTGAGAAGTTTCAATTAGGTGGCGCTAGAAACATGCGTGGTTATGACTTTGAAGATATTGGACCAAAAGAGTTGTTGGAAGATGAAATTTCCGGCGAAGAGAGACTCTTTAATATTGGTGGTCAGTTCTCAATACTGACAACACTTGAGCTAGAGCATCCACTAATCAAAGAAGCTGGCCTTAAGTGGGTTGTGTTCTATGATGCTGGTAACGTATATGAAAACTCCTTTGGGGAGGATGGAAATATTACCTTAAGACAAGACTACGGTTTTGGTTTTAGGTGGTTCTCTCCAATAGGTGTGTTAAGATTTGAATTTGGATATCCAATTGATCCGGAAGAGGGACAAGACGGTCAACAATTCCATTTCGATATTGGACAGTTGTTTTAAGTTGCTGCTCACATAGTATGTGGGGTTTTAAGGAGGAAAGAATGAAAAATTTAATTATGGTAATCGCGCTGGCCTTTTCTTTTTCTGCCATGGCGGAAGTAAAGATAGGTGTTGTTAACATACAAAAAGTCATCACTTCAATTGGTGAAGGCAAAAGTGTTATGAAGACTTTGGAAAAGTCTTTTAAATCAAAGCAAAAAGAAATCAAGTCTGAAGAGGAAGCTATTAAAAAACTTCAGCAGGACTATCAAAAGCAAAGCTCTCTTTTGAGTGACAAGGCCAAAGCTAAAAAAGAAGATGAGATTAGAAAGAAAATTTCAAGTCTTCAAAGAAAGACCATGGAATATCAAAAAAATATCCAAAACCAAGAGAAGCAGCTAAAGAAGCCAATCTTGGAAAAGCTTAAGCCTGTAATAGACTCCGTAAGTAAAGATAAAGGCGTTGCTTTGACTTTTGAAGCTTCTTCTTCTCCAGTTGTTTACGCTCAAAAACAAATTGATATCACTTCAGACGTTATTAAGGCGTACGACAAAAAACACAAGTAAGTTATGAAATTTAGCGAACTAAAAAGCGTTGGTCCCTCTCTGAATTTAAAGTTCGGAGAGGAAGACCAAATTGATATTCATTCTATTTCCACTCCATCCACTCCATTAGAAAATACCTTTGTATTTATTAAGAATAAGAAATTCTTGGAAAGTTTTCTAAGTGGAGATCTTTGTTCCAATCTTGGAGCTGTTTTTACAAACAAGCTTTTCGAAACTTTGGATGAAGAGCAGTTAAAGGAACTCAAAGAAAAGCTGTCTTGGCTTGCAACAGTTGAGAGTGTGGAAGAAGCAATGTGCGCTTTTTCCAAACCTTTTTATGATCAAAAGTTTTCTAGTTTAAATCTTCATGTGGATGGAAGACAGATGGGATCCGCTGAGATTGATCCCTCCGCTGAAATCGCCCAAAATGTTTTTATAGGAGAAGGCGTAAAGGTTGGACCGAATGTCACCATTATGCCTGGGTGTGTGATCATGTCCAATAGCGAGATTGGAGCTGGGACCATACTATTTCCAAACGTCACCATATATCCTTACACAAGTTTAGGCGGCAATTGCAGAATTCATTCGAACACAACCATTGGTTCGGATGGCTTCGGTTATAACTTCCTAGGTGGCGAACATAAAAAGGTTTGGCACTTTGGAGGCGTTGTCATTAAAGACAATGTTGAGATTGGCGCCAACTCCGCTGTGGATGCAGGCGCGTTTACGCCAACTTTTATTGATAGTGGCACAAAAATTGATAACTTTTGCCAAGTTGCCCACAACTCCAAAGTGGGGAAACATTGTGTAATTTGCGGCAGGGCCGGAGTTGCTGGAAGTGTTACCCTTGATGACTATGTCATTATGGGGGCCGGCAGTGGTTGCGCGCCTGGAGCACATCTTAAAACAGGCACCCAAGTAGCCGCGATGGGGATTGTTAGTGAAAACGCGGTATGGGGTCCTAAGGCCGTCTTGGCAGGCCATCCCGCTCGACCTTTAAAAGAATGGCTTAGAACTCAGGCCAAAATTAATATTCTGACTAAGAAAAAGTAGGTTGATTATGCTAATGGACAAAAATCAGGTTGTAGACTTTTTACCGCATCGAGATCCTTTTCTGTTTATTGACAGTGTTTCGGAGGTGGATACTTCCGGTTGTGAAAGCCAAACAGAATTTAATGAAGCAAAAGACCTTGTCGGGGCCACAGTTGTTGCTAATTTCGAAATCAAAGACGATCTTGAAATTTTGAAAGGTCACTTCCCTGGCAATCCTATTTTACCAGGTGTGGTTCAAGTTGAAATGATGGCGCAAGCAAGTGCGTTTCTTTCAGTGCCTCTAGTCGGAACCGATATGGCCGAGTATGAAGTTGAAACCCTTTTATTGTCAGTGGACAAGGCCAAGTTTAGAAAACCATTGGTCCCTGGAATGAAGTTGGAAATTAAAGCTCACCTAATGAAAGTTAGGGCGGGAATGGCAAGTTATGAAGGCCTTATAACTTGTGAAGGAAATAAAATCGCCGAGGCGGTGATTATGGCCTCGGTAAAAATTACTAAAAAAGATTAAAAAGGAACTCAATGAGTGTAGAGATTCACCCGACGGCAATCGTTGAAGAGGGTGCGAAGTTTGGAGAAAATGTTAAGGTTGGTCCATATTGTATTATAGGGGCCAACGTATCAGTGGGTGATGGAACTAAGCTTAAGTCCCACGTGGTCTTAGAAGGACATACGACTATTGGAAAGAACAACGATATCCATCAGTTCTGCTCAATCGGAGTGCCACCTCAAGATAAAAGCTACAATGGAGAGCCTACTGAGACAATTATTGGCGATAACAATCTGTTCAGAGAAAATGTGACAGTACACAGAGCAACAACTAAACAAGATCACAAAACAGTGGTTGGAAACAATGGCTATTTTATGGCCGGCGTTCACATCGCCCATGATTGCGTTGTTGGGGACAATGTCACAATGGCCAACAACACGCTTTTGGCCGGGCATGTTCATATTGGTGATTTTGTTCAAATGGGCGGAGCGTGTGGAATCACTCCTTTTGTTAACATCGGTAGGGGAGCATTTATTGGCGCGGCCAGTGCGATTGACAGAGATATCCCTCACTTTTGCGCGGCCCTTGGCAATAGAATTAGACTCAAAGGCGTTAACATTATCGGAATGAAGAGAAGAGGATACACCAAGGACCAAATATCGGAAGTTGTTGAGTTTTACAGAATCATGGAGGCGAGTGCTCTTTCCGCCAAGGCCTTCGTGGAGCATCCTGAAAACTTAGAGGATTATAAGAACAACCCTGTAATACAGGAACTGGTAGAGTTTATCTCTAAAAGTGAGATTGGGCTTCCTCCATTTATGTCTTAAAAGGATTAAATTATGAGTAATAAGGTTAGAGTTGCAGTCGTGGGCTATGGGCATCTAGGTAGATGGCATGCTCAAAAGGCTGACCAATTTGATACATGTGAACTTGTGGCAATCGTTGAGTCCTACTCTGCGAATCAGGAAAAAGCGAAACAGGCCCATGCAAACACAAAAATAGTAAATGACATTAGTGAAGTCATGGGCGAGATCGATGCCGCGGTTGTCGTGACTCCCACCTCGACTCACTATGAACTTGTAAAAATGCTGCTTGAAAACAATAAACATGTTTTCTGCGAAAAACCATTGTGCTCCACAGTTGAAGAGGCAAATTCACTTAAAGAGAACCTGAAAGAAGGACTTGTTCTTCAGGTTGGCCATAGTGAAAGATGTCACCAAGCGTGGGAGCTTTTAAACAAGGACATTGGCGATATAAAAGGCGCGGCCACTTTGAAAATTGAAAGAGTCGCCGCCTTTAAAGGTAGAGCGACCGATGTGGACGTTGTTCAAGACCTTATGATTCACGACCTGGATTTGACTCGCTTTTTGCTTCAAAGAAAAGTTAAGTCGGTTAGGGCCTATGGGCACAAGATTAGAACGGGCAAATGGGACCAGGTAAATGCTGTCTTAAATTTTGAAGATGGCTCTGTTGCCATGATTGCGAGTGGCAGAAATCATGTGAGGGAAGTGAGAAGTCTTGAAATTACCCACGACAATGGGTGTTTCTTTGTGGATCTTTTTAGAAATAAAATTGCCACAGCTACGGACACAGATTATGGAGAAGGCGAGTACGTTAAAGAGTTTGACTATGAAAAAAGAGATCATTTACTCATTGAACAGGAAAACTTCTACAATTCCATTTTAAACAATAAAGCGCCAATGGTTGGATATGAGGACGGGCTCAAAGCAATAGAGCTTGTTCAGGCCGTGCTAACCAGTTTGGAAACGGGTAAAGAGGTTGAAGTCTAAACAAAGCTGTCTAATATTGGCCGGAGAAAGATCCGGAGAAGATCACGCTCTTACCTTCTTTGATGAACTTAAAGAGGCTGTTCCTGACTGCGATTTTTATGGTGTGGCCGGGGACCGTCTTAGATCAAGAGGAGTTGAAACACTCTACGATGTAAAAGATTTTTCTGGAATTGGAATTTCTGAGATTCTCTCAAAGATTCCTTTCTATTTTAAAGCTTTGGATAAGATTGTTGATGAGGTGGATAGGCGTCAAACTAAGGCGGCGATCTTGATTGACTTTCAAGGCTTTAATTTAAAGCTTGCCAAGAAGCTTAAAAAGCGAGGCGTGAAGGTTCTCTATTATGTAGCTCCCCAAGCATGGGCGTGGAAGGCCTATCGCGCCAAGGCCTTGCAAAAATACGTTCACACTCTATTCACAATTCTGCCTTTTGAGAAAAAGTGGTTTTCAGATAGAGGAGTGTCAAAGACTCGATCTGTTATCCACCCTCTCATGATTGAGCACGGTGAGAGATTAAAGAGCGTAAGGGTAAAGAAACACTCTGACTTTTCGAACAGAAAAAAACGAGTCCTGCTTCTGCCGGGAAGTAGGAGAAGCGAGGTCACTGTTCTATTGCCTATATATGAAAAGGCCATGAACTTACTTTCAGAAAGTGAAGACTTTGAACTGGGTATAGTAAATGTGGAAAGTGTTCCTGAGGAGTGCTATGAAAGCAACCTTGACTTTGACAAGGTTTATGATTCTGAGGAACTTCCCAAAGCATTTGAATGGGCCGATATGTGTGTGGCCGCATCCGGAACAGTTACTCTTTCTTGTGGACTATATGGAGTGCCGACAGTTGTGTGCTACAAGCTAAGCCTTGTAACAGAATTCATATTTAGTTTGATCGTGAAATATGATGGCCCTGTTTCACTAACCAATATCACTCATCAAAAATATTTGTTTCCAGAGCTTATCCAACACCATGCCGACAGGTACAATATTGTAAAACATCTCAAAAAGTGGATGGATGATCCTAAAGAGTATGATCGTGTGGCAGAAGAGCTTTTCAACACCAAACAGATGCTAAGCGGAGAGGATTTTTCGGTTCCTCAATACATGGCAGAAGTGATACAATCCAGTTATGAATCTTAAGGTCATGTCAAATATGCTGTTGCTCCCAGTCTCCAAGCTTTGGGACTTTTTGTATAGAGTTCGCAGATCTTTCTATGAGTACGGCATTTTTAAAAAAGAATATTTTAAAGTTCCTATTATTTCTGTTGGAAACGTAACTTTTGGCGGCACAGGGAAAACTCCCATGATTATTTGGCTTGTTTCAAAGCTTGAGGAGTATGACCAGATTCCAGCGGTGCTGACTCGTGGTTATAAGGGAGCGATGGAGCATAAATCTGGTCTAATTAAAGGCGGCCAGCGATTTAGATCAAACCCACAAGTTTTTGGCGATGAGCCAATGCTGATTTCTCAAAGATTGAAGAAGGGCGCAGTTATTGTGGGTAAGAAAAGAGCGCAGAATCTGAAAAAGTACTTCCACGAAGTTCAACCCGATGTGGTTTTATTGGACGATGGCTTTCAACACATTCAGCTTTATCGCTCTTTCAATATCGTGTTGTTTGACGCTCTTTTGCCACTAGATCGTTACAAAACAGCGCCTCTTGGCTACCTTAGGGAAGGTCTCACATCTTTGCGTCATGCGGATGCTATTCTTGTGAGTCGTTCTGACCAGGCGACTGAAGAACAGCTAGAGGGGCTTTTTAGTCTTTTAAGGCCATATCACAGAGAAGATACCATTATAGGCAAGTTCAGATATATCCCAGCGGGATTGTTTGATTGTTACTATAAAAAACAAATGGATGTCGATGAGCTTGCTGGAAAGAAAGTCGTTGCATTAAGCGCGATCGCTTCTCCTGAAGCATTCTATAAAATGCTTGAAAATGCAGGTGCGGAGATCGTTGAGAAGATAGACTACCCCGACCATCATTTTTTTAGCGATAAAGAAATAAATGATATTCTTTTACGTGCGACCAAGCATAACGCTATAGTTTTGACCAGTGAGAAAGATATGGTCAAGATTAGAAGAGTGTCACAAGACGAGCGTATCCTATTCCTAAATATAGCTGTGGATTTCATCGGCGGAGAAGAAGAGCTTTTGTCGGGTATAAAGAAAGTTATCAACCTTGATTATCAATAGAATGGGTTTAAAATAGAAAGATAACCAAGGAACTTTTGTGAACTTTCTTTTTTTAACCGCTATTTCTATTCTCTTATCCTCTTGTTCAACTCAAAGTTGGGGCGACCTTTTTGGTGATGACGGTCCAGAGGAAAGAAATAAAGAGTTAATGGAGTCTTTTGGGACAGAAGAAGATGTTCTTGAAAAGTTCACTGAAACAAAAGAAGTAAAAAAAACTCCAGAAAAAGTTGTAAAGAAGAAAGAAGAAAAGACAGTCGTCTTTAAAAAGAAAAAAAACAAACCCGCCAAGATTAAGAAGAAAACTGTCCCTAAAAAGCGCGTGGCCATGAAGGTGGAGAAGAAAAGGCCCGTGGCCGCTTTCCCACCTGACTATCCTGTGGAGCTTAAAAGTCTTTCAAAAGCTAGCGAAAAACTTTGGAAAAGCTACAGTCCAAAGTTCTTTCCAGGTGAAAAGATCTTTATGGATATAAATTATATGGGCATATCCACTGGCAAGATCGTTTTAAGCACCGAAGAAGAAACAGTGATTGGAGACACTCCTGTTTATCATATTCACGCTAGAGTAAAGACCGCCGACTATTATAGATACCTTTACGAACTAGACGACAATATCGACTCTTATATCTCTAAAGAAAGCGACACTCCAGTTAAGTTTAGTCTTATTCAAAGAGAGTCTGGGCAAGATGTTGACGACCTTCAACTCTTTGATCTTGAGAAGCTTAAAACTTATTCTTTATACAAAAGAGTCACAGAGGATCGAACCAAAAAGAAAAAAGAAGAGGCCTTCATTCCCAAAAGGTTCACAGATCCGCTATCGGTTATATGGTTTTTAAGAGGTCTTCCAATGGATAAAGGGCTTAGTTTTAAAGTGCCTATAGTTAATAGAGGAAAGATCATTGTTCTTGAGGCCAAGAATAAAGGAATTGAGACTATTGACACTGAACTAGGTAAAAAGAAGGCCTATAAGATGTCTGCGGTGACAAGTTACACCGGAGAAACCCTTAAAAGCGGTGAGATGACGTTTTGGTTCTCTGCCGATGACAAGCGGGTGTTTCTTCAGTTTAAAGCAAAAATTAAAATCGGCTCCATTAGCGGAGAGATCAAGAAATACAAACTATGAAAGAAAGAGTTCATGTAAATGATTTAACCACCCTGTTTATCTGTCCCAGCACAGAGTGGAGAACTCTTGAAAGAAAGGCCATCGCAGACTGTCTGTACTTGCGCGATAGCGGGGGAAATCCCATTCTTTTTTGCGTGAAGGGTTCATATGTTGATCGCGAAGCTGAAAAAAGAGACCTGCCTAGGATCTATTACACTGGCCAGAAGCTGGATAGGCTTTTTGATCTTCGTTACATAAGGGACATGCGTAAAATTCTTAAAGAGAACCGGTTTGATATTGTCCACTGCTACAATCTAGACTTTATCTGGGGCCTTTGCTTTGTATTGTTGTCTAATCCAAAAGTTCCTCTGCTTTTAACGTTTAATCACTTTTTGAACTATACTCAAAAATCCCTATGGCAAAGGTGGCTCTTTAGAAGAGTTGATTTGATAATCACCTTTTCCCAAACCACAAAAGAGATTGCTCAAGAAACCCTGCCTGTCAGTCTGAGAAAAGTTAAAATTGCTGGCGGGGGAATTGATGTTCTTCCTAGACCTGAAAGGGTTGAAAAGCTTGTAAAGCGACTCGGAGCTATTGTTTGCGGGCCTGACGACTATGAAAGGGTAAAGGTTGTGATTTATGCGCTTCAAGCGCTTCTACCCTCTACGGTTGATTTGGGGATCAAGGTTGAGTTTTCCTTATTTATGGAGGACGAACAGACGGACACTAAAGAAGTTCTAGAAAAGTTGGTTATAGGTCTGGGCATGTCTGATGTTATAAGTTTTAAACCTCTATTAACTGAATACAGTCCATTTAAAGAGGTGGATGTGTTCATAAGCACTTCTTTTCAAGAGCCATTCAATGACTATGAGATTATGGCCTTATTATCCCATGTTCCTGTGATTTTTCCGAGAACAGCATCTCGTCAGTCAATATTGCTCCAATACAAGTGGGTTGGAGAGTCTTATTACTTTGAGGATGCTAGGGAACTAAAAACAAAGCTTCTTAAGTTATTGATAAATGAACAGGTTTATTTAAATGAGCTTCAAGATAGTCACCAACAGATCAAGGATCTTCACGGAATAGAGGCCTATGCTCAGAGAGTTTCTGGCTTTTATGAGAGACTTTATGCTAAGCGATTGCGTTACTTAAGACATAAAGAAAATCTTAATCTTTCTTAATTCGGAAATTATTACCCTTCTAACGGTTTGTAATGACTCGGTTTCTTTCAGCTAGGCATCGCGTCCTTCCTATCTAGGCATTATTTGGAGCGCTGAGGCCTTTGCCCCACGGAATTCAGAGTACTTATGTGGTTGACTTATACCCAAGGTCATCATATAACTCTAAACCTTCTACAGTAGTAGAATTAATGCCAGTTTTTAAGAGGTGTCTTATGACAACTACACAAATCCCCGCGTGGGCAAAAGAATTTGAAGTCGTTACTTCTGAAGAAGAAGCAGCGCAAACAGGGAGCGAAGAATTTGAGAAGCTTCTCAATGAAACCAGCTCCAAAAGCTTCCAAGAAGGTGAAGTTTACAAAGGTAAAGTAATCGCTATCACTGATGACCTAGTTACAGTTGATATCGGTTATAAGCAAGAAGGTTTGGTTTTCGCCAAAGAATTTAGAAACTATGACGGTACGTTGAAAGTTTCTGAAGGTGACGAAATCGAAGTTTACTTGGAGAGACTTGAGTCTCACCTAGGAAACCTTGTTCTTTCTAAGGACAAAGCCGAAATCCTTAAAGCTTGGGATAAAATTTCTGAAGCTTGCGAAAAAGGTCAACCTGTTAAAGGTACAGTTATCGCTAAAGTTAAAGGCGGTCTATCTGTTGACATCGGTGTTAAAGCGTTCCTTCCAGGATCTCAAATCGACATCAGACCTACTAAAAACCTTGATAAGTTCATTGGTAAAACAATGGAATTCAAAGTTATTAAATTTAACAAGAAAAGAGGGAACATCGTTCTTTCTAGAAGAGCTATCCTTCAAGAGGAAAGAGGCAAGTTGAGAGACGAGACTCTTGAGCAAATCTCTGAAGGTATGGTTGTTAAAGGTATCGTTAAGAATATCACTGACTACGGCGCGTTTATCGACCTAGGTGGTGTTGACGGTCTACTTCACATTACTGACATGTCTTGGGGAAGAGTTAAGCACCCTTCTAATCTATTGGCAGTTGGCGATGAAATCGACGTTAAGATCTTGAAGTACGATGCATCTAAAGAAAGAGTTTCTTTAGGTCTTAAGCAAGTTCAACCAAACCCTTGGGAATCAGCACAGGAAAAATACCAAACTGGTACCAAAGTTAAAGGTGAAATCGTTTCAATTAAAGATTACGGAATCTTTGTTGAGCTAGACGATGGAATCGAAGGTCTTGTTCACGTATCTGAAGTTTCTTGGACTAACCCTAAAGGACCTATCAAGGGTCACAATGTTGGGGACACTATTGAAGCTCAGGTTCTAGAAGTAGACGTTGAAAATAAGAGAATTTCTCTTGGCCTTAAGCAGCTTCTTGCAAACCCATGGGATGAGCTAGAAGTTCAATACCCTGTAGGGAAAGAAGTTGAAGGTGTTGTAAAAGCAGTTGTTGATTTTGGTGTTTTCGTTGATCTTGACGGAGCTCCAGTTGACGCTCTTATTCACGTAAGCGACATCTCTTGGACTAAGAAAAACATTAACCCAAGTGAAGAATTCAAAGTTGGCGACAAGGTAAAAGCTGTTGTTCTAACTGTTGATAAAGACAATTCTAAATTCTGCCTAGGGATCAAGCAACTTGAAGAAGATCCTTGGAAGAGAATTGAAGAAAGAATGCCAGTAGGTTCTGTAGTTGAAGGCGAAGTAGTAAGAGTTACTGACTTTGGCGCTTTCGTAGAGCTTGAGACAGGAATTGAAGGTCTTATCCACATCTCTGAGTTGTCAGAAGAAAGAGTTGAGAAGCCAAGCGATGTTATCAAAGTTGGTGACAAAGTTAAGGCGTTGATCATGTCTATCGACAAAGACGACAAGAAGATCGCACTTTCTAAGAAAAACGCTGAAAATGGCGCGGATCTTTCGAAGTACCAAGATGAGCAAGGTGGAACCAGTGCTCTAGCAGAAAAACTTAAAGGCTTTTCTGTAGATTAATTTTTAAAACACAGTTTTAGAAATATAGGGAGACCAAATGGTCTCCCTTTTTTTATTCAGGCCTGAAAGTAAAACCTATCATAAAGTAGTATTTCGTGGATTCTTCGCCAGACTCCGTTTCAATTGGCTCCATATAGTTCACATTGGCAAAAAGGCCACGTCCTGGTCTTATATCCTTTTCATAGGCCAGAGAGAGCAAAGGTCCATATGTGCTCTTGGATGCGCTAGTGTCTAGCCCAGAACTGAAAGTTTGGCTTTCCCCTCTATCCACATTAGAGGATTTAAAATCGGAGAAGCCACCTGCTCCCAAAGAAAATCCTGTGACGACTTCGTACCTGCCTAGGAGGTGAGCCTGAAACTTTTGAACTTGCTCTACTAAGGTGGAATTGTTCTTTGAGACAGAGTATTCTTTTGTGAGTCTAGAGGCTCCTACCTCTAAGGAATATCTTTCGGACATGATGTAGCGCAACCACATACCAACACCTAATACATCGTGTGTAAGGGCGTCAGAGTCGACATCATCTACCTGGTCAATCCCCTGTGAAGAGGTGAGTCCAAAACCTATTCTCAAAGGCGAATTTTTATTGGTTTTGGTTACAACTATAGATTTGTGTGAACTTGAAATATTGCTGGCAATTCCAGGGCCTGAGAAGATAAGAATTAATATAAGGCCAAGAAACATTTTTTCTCCTTGATAGATCCTAATCAAGAAGCTTTTCTAGGTAAAAATGGCTTGGCCTATATCAATACATTGGTAAGTTCTATCTATGTTTAATTAAAAAACAGTGATGGATTTTTAAATCAGAGAAGTCTTGAGGTATGGACTTCAGACTTATGTCCTTTACTTCAAACTCGTCAAATAGAGTTTCATCCAACTTGAACTTTCTAAAGTTATTTGAAAAATAAAGCTCTCCATCTTTTTCAAGCCTTGCCATGCATAGCCTTACAAGGCCTAAGTGATCTCTTTGGACGTCAAAAGAGCCTTCCATTCTTTTGGAGTTGGAGAAGCTTGGTGGATCACAGAAAATGATGTCGTATTTTGACTCTTCTGATTTTAAAAATTCAAAAGTATCGCTGTGAATGAATCTATGATCATCAATTGTAATATTGTTAAGTCTGAAATTGTCTTTTGCCCAGTTTAGATAAGTTTTGGACATGTCCACTGAGGTTGTGTAGCCCTTGCCCATAGCGGCCGCCACACTAAAGGAGCCTGTGTAGCAGAAAAGGTTTAGAAAACGTTTTGCTTTGGAAAGAGACCTAATATCTTTTCTCAAAGGCCTGTGGTCTAAAAATAGGCCTGAATCTAAATAGTCGCTAAGATTAACTTTGTATTTACATCCGTTCTCAGTGACTACTCTTGTCTCATCTTTTTTAGTAATTGTTTCGTACTGGTTTTTACCTTTTTTAACTTCTCGAACCTTGAGGAACACGTTGTTTTCATCAATGTTTAGAGTAGTGTTGATGGCCTCGATAATATCTGAGCGATGTTGTTTGACTTTCCTTTGATTTTCTTCAGTCGGTTCTAGCTTTTTACCCTTTTCCCATACAATGGCACTGTCCTTGTATATATCAATGATATATGGATATTGAGGGATGTCTTTATCGTAAATTCGATAGGCCTCAAGCTCCTGTTGAGATATAAACTTTTTGAGCTTTTTATGGTTTTTCCTAAGGCGGTTTTGAATAGTTGTTTTATCTTCCATAACACGTATTATAAAATGCAATGTGGAATTGCAAAAGAACAGTATTGCTCAAAATGGAATTTAATTATGTTTTATGATGCTTCAAAAATAAAAATATACATGGGAAATGGGGACCAAGAGTCGGGCGATCCGGGGATAGCCGTCGCTGAAAAGACAAAAGTCAAAAAACCGCCAATGTATAAAGTGCTTATGCACAATGATGACTACACTACTATGGAGTTTGTTATTCATGTTTTGATGAAGTTTTTCAATAAAACCTATGAGGAGGCTCATGCAATAATGTTGCAGGTTCATAATGACGGTATTGGCATTTGCGGGATTTTTACTCATGAAGTTGCTGAGTCAAAGTCTCACAAAGTGAACCGTTATTCTCGGGGAAAAGGGCATCCTTTAAAAAGTTCTATTGAACCTTGCGATTCCTAAAATCATTCCCATATTAGGGAATATAGAGAGGTAATTTTATGATTAGTTCCCAATTGGAAATGTTTTTAAATAAGGCCATAAAGAAGGCCAATGAACGTAAACATGAGTTTTTAACTCTGGAGAATGTTCTACTTGCGATTATTGAAGATAAGACAGTTAACAAGGTTTTAGGTGAGTGTGGCGTTGATATAAATCTTCTCAAGAAGGATTTGGAAACCTTTATTGATGAAGATTCCAACTTTTCTCTTTTAAATCAGGAAGAAATCGACGAACTAGGAAAAGAGCAGTTCACCAACGAAGAGATGAGAAGAATCGCTAACCAAAACGGTATCTTCTATCAACCTGAGATATCTCTTTCTCTGCAAAGAATTATTCAAAGGGCCGCTCTTCATGTTCAAAGTTCTGGAAAGAAGGCCATTCTGCCAGTCAATCTTCTTGTTGCTATGTTTAGCGCAAAAGAGTCATATGGGGTTTATTTACTCAAAAAACATGGTGTTGAAAGAATCAATATCGTTGAAAAGATAGCTCACGGCTCTGACAGTCCTTCGACTGGAGAGCCTTCCATTGAATCAGACCCTCTTGAAGGAGAGGAGGAAAAAAGCTCAAAAGTACTAGACGAATACACAATTAATCTCAACAAACTCGCAAGAGAGGGCAAAATAGACCCTGTCGTTGGCAGAAAGGATGAACTTCAAAGAGTTATACAGGTTTTGTGTAGAAGAAGAAAAAACAACCCTGTTCTAGTGGGTGATGCAGGTGTGGGGAAAACAGCGGTAGCTGAGGGACTTGCCATACTCATAGAGGATGGGGAAGTTCCATCGATTATTTCTGATATGGAAATATATAGCCTCGATATGGCTGGCCTTCTGGCAGGAACAAAGTTTAGAGGCGATTTTGAAGAAAGGCTCAAGGCCGTAATCGCCGCAATTGAAGAAAAGAACAAAGAACACGGGTGCATTCTCTATATTGATGAAATTCACAACATAATTGGAGCTGGTAGCACAAATGCCGGCAGTATGGACGCATCCAATCTTTTAAAGCCAGCGCTAAGCAGGGGATCAATTCGTTGTATGGGAAGTACAACTTATGACGAGTTTAGAAAGTTCTTTGAAAAAGATCAGGCACTAACTAGAAGATTCCAAAAAATAGACATCTTGGAGCCATCCATTGGTGACACTATTAATATATTGAAAGGTCTTCGCTCACGTTTTGAAGAACATCATGGGGTTAACTATCCTAATGAGATTCTTGAATCTGCAGTAAATCTCAGCAGCAAGCATATTAACGACAGAAAACTTCCTGATAAGGCGATTGATGTTATAGATGAAGTTGGAGCGTACTTAAGAATTCGCAACAAAGATGCAAAAGAAGAAGACGTTCAAAAAGAGGTTAAACTTCAAGATATTGAGAAGGTTGTGGCCAAAATAGCTCGTATCCCAGAGAAGAACATAACCTCTAATGAAAAGGATAAGTTAAAAAACCTCGAGAGAGATCTCAAGTTATTGATATTTGGGCAGGATAAAGCGATTGAAAAAGTTAGCAATGCCATTATTCTCTCTAGATCCGGTCTTGGTGATCAACAAAAACCTATAGCAAACTTCCTTTTTGCTGGGCCTACCGGTGTTGGTAAAACGGAACTTGCCAAGCAATTGGCCATGACCATGGGTATAAACTTTGAAAGAATCGACATGTCTGAATATATGGAAAAGCACTCTGTTTCGAAGTTAATCGGGGCTCCTCCAGGATATGTTGGGTTTGATCAAGGTGGTATTTTAACTGAAAAAGTTAATAAAAACCCATATTCAGTGCTCTTGTTGGATGAAATCGAAAAGGCTCACCCAGATGTGTTTAACATCCTTTTACAGGTAATGGATCACGGTAAATTAACTGATTCCAACGGCAAAACCTTCGATTTTAGAAACGTAATTTTAATTATGACCAGTAATGCTGGAGCTCAGGAAATGGAGTCGGGAAGCATTGGTCTTTCTAAGGGAGGAGCTAAGTTCAATATGGCCAAAAGAGATCAGGCCATTAAGAAGTACTTCACCCCTGAGTTTAGAAATAGGTTGGATGCTGTGATTTACTTCAATCATTTGTCCGATACAAACATCAAATCCATCGTTGAAAAGTTCATTATGGAACTTGAAAATCAACTGTTGGAGAAGAAGGTTGAGTTGGAGGTAAGTGACGAAGTCATCGACTGGATCGCACTTCACGGTTACGACCCTAAGATGGGAGCAAGGCCAATTGGCAGAATGGTGAATGAAGAATTAAGAAAATCATTGGCCAATGAAGTGCTTTTTGGAAAGCTTGAAAAAGGCGGAAAAGTAGTCGCAAAACTTAAAAACGACAAGATAAACTTTGAGTTTGAGACTAAGAAAGTGGAAGAAATTTCACCTTAAGTATCTAGGTTTTTAGGAGAGGATTTAAACTTTTTTTTAAAAAAATTCTCTCCTAAAAAACACGTTAAAAAAGTTCTAAAGCCTCTCCTGCAATGAACTTTTTAAAACCTACCTTCTTCTTCACTCTAAAAAACACATTTTAAAAAACTTAAGTCTTTTTTTGAATCTTCCGATGGAAAAACAAATTTTATATTTTTTATTTGCGTTAAATAAAAAAACTGTTTATCCTTGAAATTAGATACAATATTATTTTTGGGGATTAAATTTATTTCTGGGAGGAAATTTATGGCTGCAAAAAAAGCAACAAAGAAAAAAGTAGCTAAAAAAGCAACAAAGAAAAAAGTTGCAAAAAAAGCTACAAAGAAAAAAGTAGCTAAAAAAGCAACGAAGAAAAAAGCTGCTAAAAAAGCTACAAAGAAAAAAGCAACCAAGAAAGTAGCTAAAAAAGCAACTAAGAAAAAAGTGGCTAAAAAAGCAACTAAGAAAAAAGTAGCTAAGAAAGCAACTAAGAAAAAAGCTGCTAA
>CERC01046742.1_pt1 | contig 36507 bp, 20 predicted proteins | sample 530921 | NCBI WGS metagenome assembly CERC01 (sample SAMEA2621099, study PRJEB7988) | marine metagenome | isolation source: saline water (ENVO:00002010), including
ACCACAGGGGATTATACTTGGGCGCAAATTGATAAGAGTACTTCTTCTATTGGCGATATTGGCGATATTGATCTGAGCACGGCCCCTACAACGGGACAGGTTTTAAAGTTTGATGGAACCCGTTGGATTGCTGATACGGATAATGATTCGGGTGTAAGTAATGACTCGGTCACGAGTACTTCGATTGCTGATGGCTCCATCGTCGATGCCGACGTGTCAGGAAGTGCAGCGATTGCTTGGAGTAAGATCGATAAAACCGGGGCGACCAATTCTGATGTGGGACTAGGAAATGTAGATAATATTCAACAGATGCCTCTAAGCTATCTCGATCAAACGGCCACGTTAGGAACGGATGCGAATAAAGTTCCCTCGCAAAATGCAGTGAAGACTTATGTGGATAATGCCACTTCAGGAATGGGAAGCGTAACCTCAATTACTGGGGGAGCAGCTCTTAGTGATGGACCCTACACCACAACGGGAACCATCGATGTTCAAGTAGATGATAGCACGATTGAAGTGGCCTCGGATGCTCTTCAATTAAAGAATGGCGGGATTACCAATGCGAAGATCAATGCCAGTGCCGCAATTGCTTGGAGTAAGATCGATAAAACAGGCGCGAGTAAAACTGATGTGGGACTGGGTAATGTTGATAATATTCAACAAATGCCTATGAGTTATCTCGATCAAACCGCAACTTTAGGAACCGATCCCAATAAAGTGCCTTCCCAAAATGCAGTGAAAACTTATGTGGATAACCAAGTGGGTGGGGTAAATCAATCTCAATGGACTACTACGGGATCTGATATTTACTACGATACAGGTGACGTGGGAATTGGATTAACGACTACGCTTGCACCTCTTCATGTGAGAGGAATGAGTCGTTTTGAAAATTCAAGTGGTCAAGAAAAAATGAATATTGGCAGCTCCTATGTGAATATTGGTATTGATTTACGAAACTCTGATGCAGGAACAGGAGTTCTTAGACTAACTGGTTCAGAAAATAGTTCTTCAGGAATATATGAAACCGCTCGTCTTGAGTATTCAAATAATTCAAATCGTTCAGGACAAACTGTAGATCCTGTTGCAAGTATTTCAAGTTTTCAAGATGCAACGGCTGGGGTTAATAATGGTGATCTTCGCTTCTCAACAAAGAATGGAACAACCCTTGCTGAGCGAATGATCATAACGGATACTGGTCACATTGGTGTGGGGACTGATACACCTGAATCAAATCTCCATGTGATCGGTAGTGATACAATTGGCCTTATGGTGGAGCGAGGATCAGGAGCCTGGTCGGCGATGGAAATTGTAGCGGGGTCGGATACAGGAAATTCAAGATTATTATTTAATGATCAAACTTCAAAAGGTGATCATAATTCAGGTGCATCAGGAATGATCGACTATGAACATTCTGATGATAGTATGAATTTTAGAGTTAATTCGAGTACGGCGATGCGCATACTTTCTGATGGTAAAGTGGGGATAGGAACTTCAACTCCCTCTACAGAATTAGAAGTTGCGGGCACGATTACAGCATCAGGATTTAATGGTCCTGTTACAAGTTCTTCTACAAGTGTGGCGGCCGGTAGTGCTGCAAGCCCTTCTTATACTTTTTCCACAGATACGGATACAGGTTTCTATTCGGGAACAGCAGATACGATAGAAGTATCTGTTGGGGGAACGAATATTTTTGATATGAGTTCGACTTCAATCAGCTCAACGAGTGCTGGTGGGGGAGTCTTGAGAACTGTGGCTTCTACAGCGACGACGCCCACCTTTTCATTTGCAGGTGATGAAGATACAGGTTGGTTTTCTCCCGCAGCGGATGAATTAGCCGCAACGACGGGGGCTAGTGAAAGAGTAAGAATTGATTCTTCTGGAAATGTCGGGATAGGGACAACTTCTCCAACTGGAAAACTAGATATAGTGGGAGATAGTGTTTATATACGCGATGGAAATGTGACTTTTGACATGGGCTATAGAGGGAACCCTGAGGGGGGGCCAGATGTTCCAAATTGGATTGAGTCTGAATACGGATCAAATACGTCATGGGACCTTGGATTGGGTGGTACTGACTTTTCAGGTGGCGAGCCATTTATGATGATACATCGTACTGGAAACGTTGGTATCGGAATAAGCGCACCAAGTGAGAAGTTAGAGGTCATTGGAAATGCTAAGGCTAATTATATTATTGCTGATCGGTCTGCCAATTCAGAAGCTAATTTTTTAGAATTTAATATTGGAGCGACTGATCAGTACTTCTTTAGAGGTTATAACGCAGCTAATGCCCTTACTTTAGGAACAGCACCAAATGGTTCAGCAGAGATTATTCGTTTTGAAGCAGGTGGAGATGTTGGAATTGGTACAACGAATCCCACGGCCAAACTTGATGTAAGTGGTACGGTCAAGGCCACAAGTTTTGATGGGCCTATTACAAGTTCTACAGTCACGGCCGGAGTTGGCTCTGCAGCAGCACCTTCCTATACTTTCTCAGGTGATCCCGATACGGGATGGTATCATCCTTCTGCGAATACTTTAGCCGCTGCTACTAACGGTGCGGAGAGGTTGAGGATTGAGAATGACGGGACCGTTAATGTGAGCAGTACGGGAAATCCAAGTTTTGGGATTCTCTCTTCTGCTGGCTCTGGAACAGAGGCGACTCTAACAATGCAAGGAGCGCGTACCAGTCATTCTGCTACTATCGCGAATATCGTATTCAATAATAATGATGGTACAGGTGAAGTCTCTAATCTAGAAGTAGATGGAGATGGTAATTTTGGTTTCATGGGTGGCAATGTCGGAATTGGTACAGCTTCACCAGCTGATGACTTGGATATTGCTGGAAGTTCTAGTGGATATGTTAGAGCGAGTGGTGGAAATGGAGCTATCTTCTTAAAGGATAATAGCGCTTCAAATACTTGGTCTTTTAATTCGGCAGCCAATGGGGGAAGTGACTCAAGCCTACATATCGCTGATGATTCAGACATAAGGGTATCCATTGATTCGTCTGGACAAGTTGGTATTGGTACAGCTTCTCCGGATTATCTCATTGATGCCAATGCCGCATCACCAACGATGAGAATTAGAAGTGATTCAAATGATACAGTTGGAGCAACTCTTAAACTTACAGAAGATACAAATGAAAATGGTGCTTATATTCGCTACCAGTCCTCTGGTGACACTCTCGATATTGGTATGATCCAAGGGGGGACAGAGAACTTAGCCATGTCTGTCAATCGGTCCAACGCATGGATTGGTGTCGGGAAGAGCACTGATCCCCGTGATCGATTTGATCTTGAAGGCGGTGCTTTTAGAATTTCAAGAGGGTCTTCTGGTAGTAACTCATTCGTTAATCCTGCAGCGGAAGATTTTAGAATGTTTGTTCAAAATGATGCTGACAATGCTAATCCCTATGGTACAGGAGATAATTCGGCGATTATTTTTGAAAACCAAGATCACAATAATCTCGACCCGGATGATGGAATGTACTTTGTAAATACAGGAAGTGATAATACTCCTGAGGTTGCTCTCTCAATTAAAGGAGGAGGTAATGTTGGTATTGGTACCACAACTCCTAGTCGTGATTTAACTATAGGTAATGATACAATAAGGTTCTCTGGGAATAATAATGTTGGGTCCATCGCAGATATATTATTTAAACAAGGTGGAGTTGTAGCTGCTGAAGAGGGACTTTATTTGAATATAAATGCAGATGGTAGCTCTACTTCGAGAATGTTCTTTTCTTCAGGAGCTGAAACATCAGCAGCTACGGAATTAATGTCAATTGGACCAGGAAGAGACTTAAAAGTGGGATCTCCATCAGGCTCTGGTGAAAGTACTGCACAGAGTTCTTCTTCTTCGGCAGGACTTGGATATATTGAAACTCCGTGGGTCTATGCTCAAGGTATCGAAGCGGCAAGTGAACGAGCTGGCGCTTCTACTGGTATCGCTCTAGGGAATTCTGCCAATCCAGATACCACGACGACTTCTACAGATGAGATTTCTCTTTATACAAATGGAGCGAGTCGAATCTTTGTTCAAGGAGGGGGGAATGTGGGAATCGGTACCGTGACTCCAGGAACCAAATTAGATGTGAATGGAGGGGTTCGTGGAACAAGTGCCTATGTGAACTCTTCTGACTTACGTTTTAAAAAGAATATAGTGAACCTTTCCCATGATCAGAGTTCTCTTAAGAAGATTCTTGATCTTAATGGATACTACTTTGATTGGCGACTACAGGAATTTCCTCACAAGGAATTTAGTGAGAAGCGAGATATGGGTGTAATTGCTCAAGAAGTAAAAAGAGTCTTTCCTGAGGCGGTTGTTGAAGATGAGGAAGGTTATCTTTCTGTAGCCTATGCAAAGCTTGTGGCCCCTCTTATTGAATCAGTAAAAGAGCTCTTCAAGATGGATCAAAAGCAAAATCGAGAGATTGCTTCCCTTAAAGAAGAAAATGATAAACTTCAAAAAGAGAATCAAGAAATGAAAGGATTTCTCTGCCAAAAATATCCAGAAGCGGATTTTTGTCCATAAAAAAAGGCCTTTCATCGAAGGCCTTTTATTTCTATTTACTTTGAAGTGAGAGTGAAAACACCATCCCAATTTGGTGGGGGAGGAGTTTGTTTATATTCTTCACAGCGCTTGATATAAATCTCTGAGGGATTGGTTTTTACCCCTTTGAGATCGGGAAAACGCTGCCATTCCAATTCTAATGTTTCTTTGAAAATTACGATGGCCTCATCAAATCTTTGTTCTTTATAAAGAGAGATCCCTAGCGAGAATTGATCGGATAATTTTTTGAGAAATTCTGGAGCTGTTTCTTTTAAACCGAGTAGATCATAGGTGGTTACAGGTACAGATTTTCCAACCACTTTTACGGTATCCACTTCTCTAAAGAGAAAAGCTTCCTGACTCTGCTCTTGGGCCATGACTTTGGAATCCTCTGATACTTGTGTGAAGATCCCATATTGCTTAGCAGATTCTTCGAGACGGGCAGCGAGATTAACCGCATCTCCCATCATGGTATAGTTCATTCGCGTATGAGAACCCATATTTCCGGTAACAATCTCTCCACTATTGATCCCAATTCTCATGCGCATATTATGTACAATCTCAGGCCATTTATCACCCTCTGACTGCCATTTCATACGTAGCTCCGCGAGCTTTTCTTGCATTTTATGGGCCACGCGACAAGAGCGAGCACAATGATCTTCGAGAGGCATAGGAGCTCCGAAAAAGGCAATGATCGCATCGCCTTCATACTTATCGAGGGTTCCATTCTCCTCGAGTAATATATTCGTCATTTCTGTAAGGTATTCGTTGAGAAGCTCTACTAATTGAGTTGCCGAAAGTTTCTCGGAGAAAGTGGAGAAACCTTGGATATCCGTAAAGTAAGCCGTTCTCACTCCAGAGTCTCCCCCTAGCTTTGGAGGTTCTCCACTTTTATACATCTCATCAATGAGTTCGGGAGATATATAGTTTCCAAATGCATTCTTTAAGAATTTCTTATCTTTATTCGTGAGATAGAAGTGTAAGAAGGTATTCCAGCTATATGTGGCACCAATACAAAAGAGAACAGAGAAGAGTTTTACCTCATAACCCATGGGAACAAAGTATTGCTTATCAATGATCAGAACGACAGCTCCTATGAGGACAAGGGCCATGAGGTCAAAAATAGCATTTCCAAAAAATTGTACGAGAATAATAAGAAGAGTTCCCGCTATCATGAGAATCCAGGTCCACTTAATAGACTCTTCTGTACTCTTATAGGTATGGCCATCGAGAAGTTGATGAACCATATTCATATGAAAATATACCCCGGCCATCAAAGGATCAACAGGAGTGTGTCTTAAGTCATGGGCACCGAAGGCAGTAGATCCAATGAAGACAATATTTCCATCAAAGATTTCTTTCATTCTTGGATCGTCATCTGATGCTGTCATAACATCCCAGAAGCGAAGAGTGGGGAAGTTATTTTCAGCTCCAATCCAACGTACTTTGGTTTCTCCTTCTACATTGAGTTCCATATTTCCATTTAAGAGTTTAGCTCTATAGTTATCCAGTCCAGCGAGTTCAACGACAACTTGTTCATTGGTATGATTTTCATAAGCCGCAAGGGCAATACTAGGAAGATAGATAGGAGTGAGCTTCTTATTTCCTTCTTTATCTAATTCTTCAAAATCAAATTGAACATTTCCAAGAAGATGATACTTTCTAATGATTCCATCTGTATCTGGTTCAACTTGTAAGTGTCCAAGAGTGGTTGAAGTACTTTGAATTTCAGGAATAGGAAAGACTTTCTTTTCTACATAGTAGGGAGCAAGACTTAGAAAGCTCTGTTCACCATTTTCATTTTCAATTGGATTAGAGCGAGCATCGACCATTCTATTAAGTAATGATTCCGGTGGATTTTCAAATGTCTCCGCTGTTGGATAAGAAGAGAGAGAGTAAGGGATGATCACTGAATTTCCGGGAATGGATTGAAAATCTTGAAGAGCATTAGCAAACTCTTCATCGACATTACTACCCGGACAGGTGAGGGATTCTTCTGAAAAGAAAACATCGTAGGCAACGGTTTTGGCCCCAAACTTCTTTAGCTTATTCATGAGCTTGCTATAGTTCTCACGTGGGAAAGGCCATTTTCCAATTTTTTTAATAGAGTAGTCATCAATGGCAACGAGGGTCACTCTCTTGTCTATGTAAGAGGGGTCGAGTCCATTTCTCATTCTAAAGTCGTAGAAACGATTCTCAATCGATTTTGCAAGATTCGATAATTTCGAGACAATATCACTTCCTCGGTCGCGGGAATTTCCGGAGAGGAGGATAATGAAAGAGGAAAATAAGATGATGGTGAATACACCAAGGTACTTTATTTTACTTAGCATGCTCTATCCTGTTAGGCCTTCTTAGTAATTCACACTGAGTTCAAAGCGAATTACATGTTTTCTATAATCAAATTGTTCTTTATTTTTTGAGATATTCCACGTGTGATCAAAACCTAGATTGGTACTTACATATTTCCCAACCTTTCTTCTTAATTCAATAGAAGGGGTGATTGTCTTTTCTATTCCCCTCGAGTCTTTCTGTTCTTTAGTATCGAGAAAGGAAGTGGATAGGGATGTGTTCAGGGTAAATTTATTCCAAATATTAGGAGTCAAAAGATCGAAGCGAAGTAGGTAATTGGCCGTTGTACTATTGGGATCATTATAGCGATCAATATAGTCATACTGACCGAGAATAAGAAGTAAGCTTCCAAAAGAGAGGGGCTTAATTTGTTCGAAGCTGATGCTCGTTGTTCTATTGTGAAGAGCAGGATCAAATGATTTATAGTCTTTATATTTGAGTTTTAAAGTTGTAGGGCCAAAACTAAAGAAGCGAAATCTCTCTCCTATATATAAGGATGTGGCCCTTGAGAAAAAGATCTTTTCTTTGGCTTTTTCTCGGTCTCGCTCAATATAGGTGTAATTAATATTGAAAAGTGCACTTGCTTCCTTTCCGAAGAGTTGATGTTCATAAGTATTATCAAGAGAAGCGGTAAGGTTGGTGGTATCATTTTGATAAACAGAAGCTTCATCTCTTTCTGTATGATAGGTATTTCTAATACGAAGCTCTGGAGTATGAGTGAAGCGACCAGAGTGAGAGAAGAGATAGCCCATATTTAAATTGGATTCGTGAATGAAGGTATCTTCTTCTGTTGAAGCTGCAGTGGGAACATCTGTGGCCAGGGTAATATTGCTGTCATATCTCACTTCATGACGAAACCTTGCTCTAAATCTCTTATCGGGTAAGTTCTTTCCATTTTTCATGAGGTTGGGGTCGAGGTAATACCTTCTTTCAATCTCAGAAATTCTCTTGGTTATCTCTTTTGCGAGTTCAGAACTTGGTAAAGTCTTATGTGACTTTTTCAAATGGGGAAGGACATATTTTACGATTAAGCTTCTTGGCCCTTTTCTCTTTTCGGCCATGGCCAATAAGCATTCAGACAATTGAAAATGCGCGATTTGCGACATCTTCAAATCGTCTTCTTCTTCGGAAAGGGTGAGAAGAAGAGTGTAGTAGTCCTTGGCCTTTTTATAGTCCTCTAAAATTTGAGTGATATGGGCCATATAGTAGAGGGATACTTTTTTATTGAATCCTTTGTCATAGCTCTTTGTAAACGAAGCTCTCGCTTTAAAGAGATCGTTATTAGCATAGTAAGCTTGTCCTAACTCATAGAAGTAATCTTCGATTTTAAATCCAAGCTTTTTGGCCTTTAAAAAAGAAGCAATCGCTTCTTCATAGCGTAGGAGACGATTGTATATAATCCCTTTGAGGTATTCTTTATTTCCCATGACGAGGGGATCTTTATCTTTCTGGATTAAAGATAAATTCTCAAGGGCCTTTATATAAGTTCCCTCTTTATAGCTTTTAAATGCAGAAATGAGAGTCTCTTTATTACTTGAAGCAGCTAAGAGCTCGGGACTATAAAGTAAAGTGGTTGAAGCGCAAAGTGTAAGAAGACTAAGAAGACTGGAAAGAGAGCCAGGTCTCCATCTATGCTGAATTGTTTCCTTCAAGGGTATTCCTTTACCGCAAGGTTAAACATACTTTTGTTAGATTATACTGATATTCTAAGTATAGCTAAACTAAGTATTTATAAAAACAGGAAACAAATTCTTTTTTTATAGAGAAATCCGATTATTTTACTACGGGACGAACCGTTACATTCGTACGATTACCTGAACCGTAGACTTGGTTATTGTCCGAATTTTGAAAGTCTTCGATGGTATCTCGATTTTCCTCTGTGATATTATTCACTAAGCTTGGGTCCACATCAGAAGAGAAGTCGGGATTTTCGCTAATTTCTGAATTAGGCTGAGAAGCATCCATTACCTTAGGAGCTTCAGGGGCTACGCTAGTCGTGCTGGCAATACCTCTTGCAGGTGAATCACTTCCTTGTTGAGGAGAGTCAACTTTAGCCGTGAAAGTTCCATCTGGGTTCAGATTGTAATGATCGTTGGTGTAGTTACCTGTAGCGGGATCCACTCGACCTGTATCTGCCGGGGGAATATAAACTCCGGTATTGGGATCAAAAGTAGAATTCGCCGGTGGGGGAATATATTGAGCTGTTTCAATATCAATAAATCCACCTGCCTTAGGGGCTTGACCATCTGAAATGGATTCGATTTGGGGCGAGTCTGCTGCTATGGTCACAGAAGCACTAGGGCCTGCAACTTGAGAAATAGCACTATCTAAAGATTGAGAAGTATTGGCCACTTCTTTAGCATCCATTCCTGGAGGAACGATACTTCTATATTTCTTTGCAGGTGCAGCTGTTACTTGGGAAACTTCTGAACTTGGATTAGCTTGATTTGTACCAGCAGATGAAATACCTGGTACTTCATTTTTTTCAAGAGTTTCTAATTGGACCGGAGAAATTTTTGTAGGTTCGGTTACTCTTTCGCCTCGTGGAGAAGCTCCAGAGAATTGACCCCTTCTCACAATCACGGCCTGATCATTAGAAACAATACTTTCTAATTTATTTTGATCAAATTGGGCAAGCTCTCCATTGATCTGACCCATGGCCACGGCACCTTCAAAGGTGACCAGTGAAGTCGCTTCATTCACTTCATTAAAAGAAACTTGAAAGTCAGTTCCTCTCACTCCCATCGCAGCAGTCTTCGTTTTAATAAAGAGTTTAGACTTATCCGTCTCTTTATTATCCATATAATTCTTCGTTACTTTAGATCGAATCTTTCCTTTAACCAGAGAAATAATTCCAGCCTTATCCTTGGGAAAGGATTCTATTTTCATGGTCGAGTCGGGTCCAACGTTGATACTTGAGCGGTCAATAAACATGAGTTTAGTAAAGCTTCCTTTCTCTGTATGAACTTGGGCTCCCTCTGGTAGCCATAGATTTCTCGTTACTTTCTTTGATTCCCCATTGAGTTCATAGACGACCTTACCTTTTACAATAATGGCCCTCGCTGCCTTATCTCCAGCTGCGTGAGCCAAGGGGAGGATGAAGAGGGTAAAGAGGGTTACAGCGACTCTGAATCCCAGATTATTCATGGTTAATCCTTAGAAAAGAAAGATTTAAGTTAGATCACTAACTTCAGTAACTTATCGACTATTTTATCGCTTAATTAAATCTTTCTTGTAGGAAATGCTAAGATATTGAAATTATGAGAAAAGAAAAGAGGATGAAAAGACGACATATTTTTCAGATGCCTCTAGGAATGGCCATTTAGAAAATAGTCATCCCTAGGCTGACGGTGAAGAAGTGACCACTGAAGTCCTGCTTACTTTCTTCTTCGGAGAGTATATTGGTCTCAGCAAAGTCACTCTTATCAACAGAGCGAACTTTGTAAGTCTTCATGTAACTATAATTGAGCTCTATAAAAACCTGATGCATTTCTTTGTAGGGGAGATCCTCTTCAAATCCAATGGAGAAACTTCCCCCATAGGATTCATAGGTTAGTTTTTGATCAGCATTAAAGAGGGGACCTGTACTTTCAAATTCATCAAACTTTACAGTTTGTAATGACCACATTGGTCCCGTTGATAAATACATAAACCAGTTTTTTACCGGCTGAACTCCTCTAAACTGATATTTTACCGTGGGGCCAAAGCTTACATTTCTCCATTGTCCCTCTCCCGTAATTTCTTCTCCGCGGGAACGGAAGCGAAGATCTTCCATTTCGCCCCAATGGATATAGCTAGAAAGATTAAATTCAAAATACTTCGATTTATAGCCAAAGTGAGTATTAAATCCAGTTCCATGGGAAAGATCTTCAGAATCTTCTAGACCCTTGATCTTTCCATAAGACTGACTAATTCCACCCTTCAAGTGCATATCATAGCGATAGGCATATATGGGTTGAAGAGTAAAAACGAAGATTGAAAGGACAGAGAGAAGAGAATATTTTTTCATCATTAAAACTCCATGGTCATAAGAAGACCATTCATACCTTTGAAGTTGGTTTGAGGAACGATTTGAATCTTTCCTTCATAGAACCAAAATAAAGTTGAGGGGTTAATGATATGTCCGAGCACTCTTCCAAAACTATTTCCTGTCTGAAGTAAGTAGAGGCTTAGATTCTCAATTCCTACCCCTAGAATGGCCCCTAAGACCGGTGTTTGATAGAGGTCTTGAACACTGGCAGGCTCAGTGTAAATTTCAACTGTAAATTCAAAGAGGGCAGATGAGATGAAGGCCATCCCCATGGCATTAATTCGACTATAACCATTGGCACGATAGAAGAGGTAGAGTTGTGAACCGGAGATGGGGTGAACAAACCAATTCCAAAAGGGCTCATCTTGATCAAATACTAACTTTCCAAAGTTTCTCTTATAATTCTTCCAAGATCCTTTTTCTCTAAAAACTGTAGGTTGACTTAGGGGGTAGACTAACCAACTTACACCGTACATGGCACTTATGAGTTTAAGAGATTCGCTAAGACTATGTTTACGATCTATATAAGTGTATTGATATTTCTGTACTCTTTGCCTTTGATTGATTTGTTCTTGCTGGTCTTCATAGAGTTTTAATTTTTTCTCATTTTCATCAAGCTCTACGGGGACACGGGCCTTCTCTACTGGAGTAGGCTCTTTTTGCTGAAGATCACTTGGCTGTAGGGCATACGCTGAAGATAGAGTGCTCAATTGGAGCACGGCCATAAATAGTGTAAAGAGTGTAAAGAGAAAGAAAGGCTTAATTTTTACTCGTTTCGAAAGGTCTCTATTTAGAGACAGAGACTGAGGCACAGGAGAGGGTGCGAGAGAAAAAAGGTAGTGAGGCATCTTTTCGACCGTGTTTATTAATGATAATTTATCTGCCTATTATAAAAGATATCTAGTTCATGTCCATCCCAAAGGGTTAATCAATGAGTAATACAACTTCTTTAGACGCTGTAAAATCTAGCTTTCATCAATATGTTTATGATCTTCAAGAGGCCATTACCCAAGAGATGCTAGCAATTGACCCTGCGTTAAAAATAACCGAAGACAATTGGGAAAGAAAAGACTTTGAAGGAAATGATGGAGGTGGAGGACGGACACGTGCCTTTTCTGGAGAAATCTTTGAGAATGCCGGTGTAAATACCTCCTTGGTCCATGGAAAAGTAGCTCCAGATTTTGCTAAGAAAATTGGCGGAACGACAAATGATATGTGGGCCAGTGGAATTAGCCTGATCCTTCATCCCCACAATCCAAGAGTTCCCACCGTTCACGCAAACTTTAGAATGATCCAAGCTGGAGATAAGTTTTGGTTTGGAGGTGGTGCAGACCTCACTCCTTTCTATCCCCATACAGAAGACTTTCAATATTTCCACGGCGTATGGAAGGAAGCTTGTGCTCCTTATGGTACCTATGAACAGTGGAAAAAGAAGTGTGATGAGTACTTCGTTAACTTTCATCGAGAATCAGAAATGAGAGGAATTGGGGGAATCTTTTTTGATCACTTTAATACGGGTGATACGGAGAAGGATAAGGCCATGGTTTGTGATATCGCTTCCCATTTTATTAGAAGTTACTTTCCTTTGGTTTTAAAAAGAAAGAATGAGATTTTTACCGATCAAGACGAAGACTTCCAACTTCATAGAAGAGGACGTTATGTGGAGTTTAATCTTCTCCACGACCGTGGAACTTCATTTGGTTTGAAGAGTAATGGACGTACGGATAGTATTCTTATTTCTCTACCTGCTCGCTGTAAATTTACCTATCGTTATACTCCTGAAAAAGGTTCTCCTCACGAAGAAATGATGAAGTATTATCTTCCTCAAGATTGGTGAGTCTTTGTCTAATTCAAGAAAGTAAGAGTTATAATTTTTGTCGAGAGTTTGAATCTGCAAACAAAAGTAGTTTTTAAAAACTTGTTCTACGTCATGTTTTTACTGTGATTTCTCCATTATATTAATTCATAAGCTAGTTAACGATTTATTTTAAACGAGGATTAATTTTATGATGGAATCAAAGAATAACCGTAGAAGTTTTCTTAAGATGGCTATTACTGCAGTAGCATTAGCTCCGGTAATCAAAGTATCAAGTGCTCTTGCTGCGGCCATGCCTAAGTCTCAAAAAATCAAAGATAAAATGATTGGCGAGAAGAAAATTAAAATGTTGAAGTATGTTCCTAATGCAGCTGAGGCCAAGAAACTTAAAGCGGCAGGAAATAAGAGTTATAAGAAATATAATGAAGGGGATAATTGTGGAAATTGTCGCTTCTATACAGCGGACAAGAAAGAGCCTGAATGGGGAAAATGTACTATGGCCGCAAGACAATATGTTTCAGCTTCTGGATGGTGTAAGTCTTATAGTAAGAAGAAGTAATTTCTAGATACTCTTTAAGGTCGCAGTAAGAGATGACTTATTTTTTTTAAAGAGACAGTAAAGGGCTTGAGCTTTTAATTTATTTTCTAAAGGAATAAATTGAGCCCCTTTACTGGATTTGAGTTGTTCCATTGCGGCCTTACAATCACCATTGTGAACGGCGAGAAAGATTTTACTAAAATGAGCTTTATTTTCCATTTGAATATCTTTCTCTTCAGGTAGGGTCTTGATTGATGTATCAAGATCCTTCATTTCTCTACTTTGAATATCTTGAAATTCTTGCATCGGGTGTGGCATTCCTGAGGGGATGAGATCTTGATTAATATCTTTAATAAAGCTTAGAGTAAGAAGCCTTGAATGAGGATTAAAGGTTTCATTATTCCAGTAGTTAACGACTTCATACATCGATTTATTATAGAAAGACGCTTGTAGATCTTTAGATTTTGTTAAAGGGGAAATCTTCTCTAAGAGATTGTAGCTAATATTAATATTATGAGCATCCAAGGAGAGCATACTTTGCGTCAGCTCTATCATTTCCTTTTGACCTGCAAAGTAGAAAAAAGCAAAGAGAAGGGCACCAGCGACCACGACATTCTTTATCAGATCCATGATCATCTTAAAAAGAATCCCCATAAAGACTGAGGCGCGATTCTCTTTTAAAATATCAAGTTTATCGAGTTTATCTAAAAGAGAGAAATTACTCTTTTTGGTAATCGACTCTAATTTATCGACTTTTTCTAAAAGGTCGAGATGTTCTAATTGATTTAGGTATTCTAGATTTTTTAACGCCGTAAGATTTTCTAAAGACTTCATCTGATCGAGTTTTTCAAGCCCTTTGATTTGGTCCAGATGAGAGAGTTCTTTTAAGTGATCTAACTTTTCTAGCTTATCGAGATTTTTGATTTCCTCAATCTTTTGAAGTCGATCGAGATGATCGAGTTTCTCTAGCTTTGGGCTTAGAGATTTTATATGTTGATCGAGTCCATTTAGGTCTTCATGAAGACTGTCCAGTTTGGAAAGATCTTTTAAATGATCGAGTTTAGGAAGATAGTTTGATATTTCTTCGAGATCTTCTTTGAGATGATTTATCTTTTTTAAATAGTTGAGATCTTCTAAGTGATCGAGCTTATTTAGCTTTTCTAATTTATTGAGTTTTTCAATATCAATGCATTTTTCGAGAAGAAGAAGTTGATCAAGAATACTCTGTACAACTTCTTGTACATCCGTATGGCGTGGGGGTGAGTGGGAAGATTCACCGCTACCGACCATGTCTGAATCAAAATTATCTTTCGTTTTTACCAGTTTCACTTTTTCTCTCAAGAAAGGTTTACCTTTGTCTTATCGGAGGAAAAGAAAAAACTTTTAGAGGGCCAATATATTTAATTTGTTGAATTTACTAAGATATCGTTTCTCAATGGTTGAGAGGCTTTGTTGGTTGAGATCTTTTTCCAGAAAGGGCTTCATTTCTTCTTTTGTTCGCTTAAGTTCCTGGCCTAGATGCCATCTAAAATAGGGGAGCATTAGGATTTGGAAAAAGTCGATAGAGTCTCTTCTTATAGCAAAATGGGCCAAAGACTCATAGAAAATGACCTGATTGATGATAAAGGCGATATGGGCAGATTCAAGATATTGATCTCCTTGGATCTTATCCTGGTTATGATAAGAGTCTAGGAGAGTAGGGACTTTTATAAGTTCAAGGGGAGTGGCCATCTTGGAAAGAGGGGCAATCTCACTTCTCAAACATTCTTGATAGAGTTCTTTTTTTGGGGATTCAGGACATAGAGAGGCAACATGAGTAAGGTCTAGTCTTAGCATCTTTCTTTTGAATGGACTGTCTTGAAATGTATAAAAGAGAAAAAGACTGAGACCAGTAAAGAGAGTAAAATAGAGAATAAAAAAGAAGGCCTTTTTTATTGGATTAGTCATTGAAATATACTCCAAAACCAAACTTTACTTTCTTCTTATCATCAATAGGCTCGAGAACTTTAATTACGACGCGACGGTTTTCTTCGAGGTTTTGATTGACTAAATTTCCTTTTTCATCAACTTCTTCAACTAGTGGTTCTGAGTCACCTTTAGTGGTTGAAGCAAGACGATTCGGTTCAAAACCATAATATTCAAAGCGGGCCAATACCTTTGCCGAACGGATGGCCGCCAATTCCCAGGCATTATCGGCAACCTGGCTTTTAGAAGCTTCGAAGGCATCAGAGTGCCCTTCGATGATTACTCTGTAGTTCTTTCTCTTTGTTTTAATAATATCAATAAGAACATCCAGTGAGCTCAAGGAGTCTGGGGATAGGCGATGGTCTCCTTCTGGAAAGAGGACACTACCTGAAAAGGAGACAACGATTTCTCCATTTCTAACTGAAATTTTAGCTTTCTTCGTGATTTCTGGATGTTTAGAGACCTCTTCCATCAGTTCTTTCATTTTTAATTCAGAACTTTTGTATTTGTCTTTATTAAAACTCTTTGAAAGTTCGATGGCCTTCTTATTGAATCCAGCTGGATCATAATTGGCAAAGGCCATCATGAGGATGAAGAAACAAGCAATAAGAGTCATCATATCGGCATAACTAACTAGCCAATCGTCTCCGCCACCTTCATCAATATCGGGTTGTTGATCCATAAGAAACCTCTAGTTATTCAATTGATTAAGCATTTTTCCAATCAAGTCTATCTTTAGGGAGAAGAAAACTATTAAGATCTTCGGCTACAAGAATAGGGTTTGATTTTTCCATAATATGCTTAATGCCTTCTAAAATAATTTCATTTCTAATTTGTGACTCTCGAGAGAGGACTTCTAAGTTTTCTCCGATAGGAATAACAAAGAGGTTCGCGATAATAACCCCATAGAGAGTTGTAATGAGGCACACTCCCATGGCCGGTCCAATCATCTTCATAGCATCTTCTCCACCGAGATTGGCCAGAAGAACGATCATCCCAATTGTGGTTCCCATCATTCCAAATGCTGGAGGGAATTTACCAAGTGACTTTATTTTTCTTGTATCTTCAAAGCGAAGAACACCCATTTGATTTGCTCTATGGGTAAGAATATCGATAACTTTTTCTTTTTCTAAAATTCCGTCTGCATAGAGTTGAATCGCCTCTTTTAAGAAGGGGTCATCTGCTTTACCTACTAAAGAGTCTAGAGCTTCACCATTACGAGCAGCCTCACAAATACTCATTATATTCTTTATCAGATCACTTTGTTTCTTACTCTTACCTTTAAGAAATTGGGAAAAGAAGATCTTAAAGAGATTTCCAATTTTTGTTAACTGAAAGGCCACTGATGTAGCAGCAAAGGTTCCTCCAATGACAATAAAGAGGGAAGGGCCATCGAAGAAGAGCATAAGATCTGGGTTGGCCATTCTTAGTCCAGCAACGAGTACACCAGTAGATAAAAGGAGTCCAATAATGGAGATGATATTCATAGGTTACTACCTCGAAATATGTGCAATTACGTATATTAGTTTTGCTCTATAGATTAGCTTTAATTTTATCATAATTTAGGGAACTGCTTGAAATCATTGCTATTAGGCAAATATGTTCACCTCTCCATAAAAACTAATGAATTTTCGGTTTAAAGTCGAAGAGAACAAAGAGGAGGAATTTTATTTGAACGGACTAAGTTCTGATAAATATTTAAGAAAGTTATCTTTTGCAGCACAGACATTCGTACTGAGCTGTTTCCTCATTTCTTGTGTGGGAACCATTGAAGATAAGAATCCTGAAATTACAAAAGGGGCGAGTACAGAAACTCTTCCTATTACCTTTGAAGGGGTTTTTGAAGCGACTGCCATTGCTGATACGAAGATTGACGTTTATTTCTATCCTTCAAATATTGAACCAAAGAATGTCACTTATCTTATTTCCTATGATGGGCTTCAAAACCCTATCTCTGTTCCGGGTACGACTCTTAAAACCAACCATAAAGGTTTACTAAAATACACAGTAACCGGACTCAATATTAATACCAACTACACTTTCAGTGTTCAGGCGAAAGATATCTCGGGATCTATCAGCACCAGTGCCGCCGTATACACGGAGAAGACATTTGAAAATATAACGGGTGATTTTGCCGGAATTAGTAATGTCAGAAATTTAGCAGGTGAGGATGGAAGAACTTCTTTAAGAGTTGAGTGGCCAGCTGCGAGAATTGAAGGAAATACTTTCTATCCCAATGAAATTGATCCCAATCAATATGAAATCATTCTTCTTGATGCAGAAAATCTAACTCCCAATGCCTTTGATGACGATTTCTTTGGTGAGCCTAATCGTAAGAAATTTTATGTGGCTGGTTCCAAAGTGAGTCACCAAATCAATGGTCTTAGTCCAGGAACAAAGTACTATGTACGAGTTCGTACGATCCACCAAGGATTTGTCGACTATGGTGCGGATGTCGATTATAAGAAAGAAGAGAATTCAAATTATATTCTTGCTCAAACCCTCTCTGATGATGCTTCTAATGTTGATGTTGATTTAACAACATTCAATGTTGATATTCTCTCTCTTAATTCAGCAACCTTGGCATGGGAAGGAGCAGAGGGACCTCTCGTCGAATATCGTGTCTACTATCGCAATATGGATGATGGTGGTCTTCCTTGGAGTTCTTTTAGAACTTCTCGCAATACAGTTTGTGATGGAGAAGATGGCACCTATCCTGAGTGGCGCTGTAAGAAACTCGACTTCACAGAGACTTCAACTAAACTTGCAGATCTTGAGCCTCTTGCGGATTATGAAATGATCACTGTGATTTGTATGACTACAGGTTGTGAATACTCAAATTCAATTGAGTATGAAAACCAAAGTCCTTATACGATTTTTCCCGGTATAGCGAATTTCTCTGGGATAAATGAAATCGAACAACCTAAGTACTATTGGTCTGTGGATGAAGTCTATCTTAAAATTGCTTCTCCTGACTTTTCAAGTGGGGCGATTGATGGGCTTCTTGTGGAAGCGAAAGCTAGAACTGCTGACGATGGTCCTGTGAATAACACCATTCTAAATCATCCAACAGCCGGTAATCCCTCTAATTTAAATGTTGATAATTTTGACTACACTTCAGATGACACGATTACTGTGACGGGTGTGCAAACGGATTCAGATGAACAGTATTGCTTCTCTGTTTTACCGTTTATCTATAATGAAGGAGTCGTGCAAATATCACGGGATGGAGAAGTCACTCGATGTGTAACTCCTACAGTAGCCCTTCCTGATGAAGAGCAATTTGAAGGATTGAACTTCAGTACGACAATTCCTGACACTTCAACAAATACCATTTCTCTTAACTGGTCAGCACCAGAGGGGGGAATTTATGACAAGTTTAGAATTTTTATTAGGGACTCTTCCGGTGGAGAAACATTTGAATTCTCTGATGCGGTAAACCCTTTAAATACGGATTATGTGATGGTTGAAGTTCCTTATGGAACAACGTCGTATACTTTCTCCTTCTTACCGGATGGAGTTTATACGATTGGGGTTCTTCCTTACTACAGCAATAATATGGAATATGCCCCTTATAATAGCAATATTTATACATTTGATACGGATGACTAATGTTTAGAATTGAGAGAGTTTCAACATTCTTCTTATATGTGATGGGATTGATTTTTCTAACGTCTTTCTCTTCATCTTGTGTGGGAACGATTGAAGATATGAATCCTCCAACCACTAAGTCTGCAACGACAGCTGGTGAGCCTGTTCCTTTTTCTGGAATAGTAGAAGCTGTAGCAATTAGTGATTCTAAGGTAACTCTTAGTTTCTTACCTGCAGCTGGAAAGCAGACTAATCTTGTGTATCTTATCTATATCAATAATTCGAATACTCCTTTGGAAGTAAAAGGGGGAAGTCTTTCTCCTAATGAGTCTGGTTATTATACTTATACGGTTACAAAGCTAAGTGTGAATACGACTTATTCTTTTGCCGTTGGTGTTAGAGATCTAACCACAGGGGTTGAGTCTGATGAAAATAAGGAAATGTTCGCTACGACATTTTCTAATTTTACAGCTGACTTTGATGGAATTGGATCTGTTGTTCCCGCAGCTGGTGAGGCCGGGACTGAGGAAGTTATCGTTGAATGGATTCCGGCCATTACAAAAGGTGCAGGTTCCTTTCCTAAGCCAACAGATCCAATTGCTTACGAAATTCGCTATATGAAAGCTGAAAATGGGAAACCAGGAGATCTCAAAAATGGAGCTGATCCAGATGTCACTGTGACTATGGTTCCCTCAACGATTTCTTCTTCCTCTCCCGTTTCTACCGAGAGAAAGAGACCTGTAGGGGGGCTTCAGTCTGGAACCAAATACTATTTTATGGTTCGTTGTATCCATAAGGGTTACGCTCTTTATGGATCGGATCCTAATTATAAAGTGGAGCAAAATCTAAAGATATTATCGGTTACAACTACGGATGAAGGTGGTCTCTTAGAGTGGGACAATGAATCGGTTAAGGTTGAAGCTCCCGATGGAGAAGCTGGATTAACAAAGGCCGACGTGTCTTGGGCTAAGGCCAGTGGACCATTTCAATTCTATCGTGTCTTCTTTGTTAAAATTGGAGAAGCCAATGCGCTTGATCCCAATGATGATGGAGTCGATGATAAGACTTTAGATGAACTCGCTGATGAAGCTCCTGAATTTGATTCAGCATATCTGCAAAGTATCGTTGATGGTACCACCGCTGAAACAAGTGGATTTAAAGATGTCGATTCTGAAAATGCTTACTATAGACTAGGGCAGGATTCCTCATTAACAAGTTACGGCTACTATAAAATTACTACCTATGTATGTACCAATTCAAGTTGTGCAGAAGGTTTTAGAATTCCTGGAAATGAGGTCATTTATCGAGTAACTCCTTCTCTTGCTCCTTTTTCAGGACTCTTAGCGATTAAAAGTCCAGGAGATCTTACTCAGGTCGATAATCCAGGGACAACGGATACGGTTACGGTAACCTTTGATCCTCCAGTTGTTTCTGCTGGTTATGTCAATAAATTTGAACTCTACTGTTTTGAAAGTCTTGATGATACCAGTCCAACTCTTCTCGAAGAGGGAGTGGCCAATACATCAGGAAAAGATGGTTGTAATGGTTTAGTAAGAACAACTGCAACACCCACGGGAATTAGTGCCATTGGTGAATTTGGAGAGATTGAAATTCAAGCGGATTTCATTCCTTCTGGAAAAACGGCATCAACACGAAAGTACTGCTTCGGTGCGATTCCTGTTATTGAAAGTAGTAACTATATTAGAAGAGATATTGGGAATGCGACAGTAAGATGTAAAATTATCGAAATTAAAGTTCCAAGCCTTGATGAATTCACTGGAGTGAATGACTCTTGTATCGCTGGAACTACAACTTTAGATGCTAGTTGGAATGAGCCGTCTAATGGTATTTATGAAAATTATGAAGTCTTTTGGAAGGAAGTTGATGGAGCAGGTTTTAAATTCTCTGATGCTATTGCTGGAGATGCAGCTTACTCAAGTGCAGATGGAATTCCTTCTTCAACACTAAGTTATCAAATTACAGGACTCACTCCAGGAAAGTCTTATCAATATGGTGTCCTTACTTATATTGAAGATGATGACGGAAATAAAACCTATTCTGAATTTAATGCAGGAACTAAGAGTTGTGCTCTAAGCTATCCAGAGCCTCGTTTTGGGGAATGGGTTGATATCTTTGCTATTGGTCCTAAGGAAGATGGTAGGGTGCCCTTAAAAGATTCAACTGGAGAGAGAACTTTTCTCTTTGAAACTATCGATTCACTAGGACAGGCGATTGAAGTTGAAGTGGATAGTGATCTCAATCCAACAAGTGATCACAAGAATATGTTTGGGGATAATTCAGTATCAACAGGTACATTTGATGGAGTTTGGGGAAAACCTAATGCCGATGTAGATCAGTTGGTGCGCCATCGCTATTCAAACTCTGGAATCATTCGCCTTATGTGGAAAGATGTAAGCTTTGATGGAGGTTCAAAATCTCTCAATGATTATATTGTTGAATTTGGAGATAATGCTCTCGCTAAGAGAAACCGTCTCTTTGGTTATAAAGTTCTTCGTTCTGAAGATGAAGGAATCACTTGGACGGATCTGACTTCTGAAGATTACGATTTTCAAACTTCTACAAATAGTGGACTGATTCATCCTAAAGACTTTACTGAATATGCAAGACCTAATATCTCTCCAGCGCCTGATCCCTTTAAAGTTGGAGAGTTTATTGATTATAGTGTGAAGTACTCAGCGAATAATGGAAATACAGAAAGAGCAAGAGTTTACTGGTATAAAATTGTTCCCGTATTTAATGGAAAAGAGATTCGTTATGAACGAACCGATTCTAATCCTCAACATATTATGAAAGTTGTTCTTCCTCCTCCTAATATGGGATTAGTTCATCGCTTAATGGCCAATAGACAGACCTGTATGGAATTAGGAAAGAGCTACTCAACTGAAATAGAGGATTTCTATACTTGTCCTTACAATGGAGTAGGGGCCAAGAGTTTAAATACTCCATGGGTTGTAGGAAGTACCGTTTACGATTTTGGCGGTAATATTCTTATGGATCGCTATGAAATGGGTTGTAATTATACTCGAGGTGATCAAACCAATACGCGAAGTTATTTTCCAGGGGCGAAGTACGAATTTTCTGGATTGAATTCAGAAGGTTCCCAATTTAGAGGATGTGCGATACATGAATTTTCTTCTGGCCCCTCAGATAATAATGGAAATTTAAGTAATGCATGGGATTCAGAAAGAGTATATTGGACAGGAGATTGCTTAACTAATAATTACTCTGAAATTGCTTCTTCAACTTGTAATGATCCAACAAAAGCCAACCCTAGAGATTATATAACTCCAGGGATCACTAACGGTTATCCCGTTGGAGATTGTGATGATCCCACATCTTTAACAAATACGATTACAAATCCTTATGATTCAAATACGGGGAATTATAAAACTTACTTAGCTCAATCTGAATATTTAGCAGTTAACTTTAATACGATTGCTAAGAATCGAGAATATGACACCATTATTGCCACTTCCTATCATGGAGCAGGAGGAAATTCTTCCACTCCTTCTAAGCATGTAACAGTGCCTAGTGATCGTGTATCTCGATGTATGATCAATATTCCTGTGGCTGATAATACCAGCCTCAATGGCGATGGGGAGCCAAGGCTTCAACCACGTTGGATAGGGGTTAATAATCTTGATCGTCTTACTCATGATGGTGTAGATATTGATCTTTTAGAGATGACAGTTGGTGAAATGGAAGGACTCGTCTCTTCCACCGGAGCAGCAGGTAATCTCTTTGATACCGGAGCCAATGCTCTACCTAATGCAAGCTATCGCTCTTCTTATAATAATCGATATGATTCTACAACTCCGATGGCAAAAGTTGTATCTTCTAATAAATCGAAACTTCCTCCCTTAATGGGAATAGCTCAAGAGCAAGCGGAGAAAATCTGTGATGCTTATGAAGTTGAAATTGGTTATGAAAAAGAAGATAGCTTCACAATTTCGACAGGTACATTTAATAAAAGAGTTATGCGCAGAACTGAAGGGATTGTTGCAACGGCTCCTCCTAAATCATTAGCTGATACTACGGTTACGGATATTGAAGACGGAAGCTATCAACATACACCGGTAACTTCAGGGTCTTCATTTAGAGCAGGATGTAATACCTATGATCGTAATCATGGTAACTTTGGCTCTCTTAACGATAGAGGGGGAGATCCTCTCACTCCTCATATGACAGATACTCGTGGTACTGGAACAAACCGAGTTCCTTTTTATACAGGTTCTAGCTTTCATGATCCTTCAGGAGAGAATTACAATACCCAAGCCTGTCAAGGGCGTTACGGGATTCAAGATCTTATGGGTAATGTCTCTGAATATTCATCAGAACATATTTTCTGTGACTTCTCTGGAGAGCGCCTCTATCTTGGAAATGGGGGAACGGGCTCCGTTTCTTCTTCGGTTCAACATGGAGGAGGGACATCTCTAGATTATAATTCAGGAAATATTTTTCCTTGGATTGATAGTGATCCCACAACGGGAAGATGCTCTATTGCTGAATTTGGAGCAGACCGAAATCCGGCCAATGCTCCTACTGAGAGTAATGTCATGCTACCTACTTATGATATATTTGGTAATCGTAATACGGATATCCTACTTACTCCTGAATTTAAGGATAAGACCTTTATGATGGATTATAGAAATGGGGATGGTTACTTCCTTGATTTTGGTCAAGGTAGAATTGGTGCCCCCTTATCTGTGCGAGATACTTTGGCCATCAGTGCTTGGGGCTCTGGCGAGACGATTTTTGGTCGCTCTAATAATGGAAGTGACCCTCGTGAAGGGCGCTACTTTAATCCTGTCATTGGAATGGCCCTAAGTTGCTATGGAGATAGTTGTAACTCAGCTTTGGATAATAAGAATATTACCATTGATCGCTTTGTAAATGATTTTAGTTTAACCCCTGGTGATTTTGATATCGCCAATTTCCCTATACGCGGATCAGAATTTGTATCAACGGGAATGTCTGAAAAAATAGATAATACAATATATTCCTTGCCTACGAATCTTGACCGGGATCATTCATATATAGATACGGTAACTCCTAATGGTTCTGGTGGGGGAACTTTAAATGGTTCTACTATTAATTTAACCACTGATACACCCTTAGTCATTAAACGCGTTTATTGGGAATTACGTCGTGGGGCATCTAATACTTATGGATTATATTTTCAAAACTTTGGTGGCTCTGAATCAAGTATCGGAGTTGGACGCTATACTGGATTACTAGGACAAGAAGGTCATCAGAATCAAATGGGAGTTAGAGAAAGTCAAGGCTTTAGATGTGTTGTGAAATTTGACGAGCAGATTTATTAATTATGATGAAAAAAATAATCATGAAAAATCTATTTACGCTCTCTTTTAAGAAATGGATTCATTTCTTAGGAATGGCCACGTTGACAGTTTTGAGTGCTTGTAACCCTATGGGAGATAATAAGGTTGAAGTTTTGACTCAAGGGGCACTTGATCCTGTTGAATTCTATGTGGAAGGGGGAAGTGAACATGGGGAATTTCTCGTTGGTGCTGATGCTTCCTACTTTAATCTTCATGTAACTAATAATAATGCTTTTCGAATCACGAAGATGAACTTAGATGTGGACCCTTTCAGTAGTGCGGCCATGAAGTTTGCAACGAATAGTGATGGTAAATCAATCAGCCCTGGAGCTGGTGGGACTTGTGGTACGACTCTCGCTTCTGGTAAGAGTTGTATTTATAGAGTGGAGTATTCACCGACCTTTTCTGGTGAACTCACTCAAAAATTCAAATTCACTTATAGCAATCTGATTAATGTGGAAGAGGAAGAGGCCGAGATAAATCTCTTAGCTGGTGAAGCAGCTAATTTAGGATTTGTTAGTGAAATTATTAATTACGATTATGGCTATATGGAGAGAACAGAGCCTGAAAAGATCACAAAGAAACTTACCGTGATCAATAATGGGGGACTTACCGCTCGCAATATGAAATTTGGAGTTCTCTACTCTCATAATTCTGATGCCTTTACGATTAAGGAGAATACTTGCACAACCGAGCTTCCTGCTGGTGAGACCTGTAGTTTCATTGTTGATTATATCCCCATGAATTATGGTCCCGGTGCTCCAGATGGTGATGAAGAACAGACTTATACTTGTAATCCACGCTTTGATTATATTCGTGATCCCGAAGGGGGAAAGGGGGCTTTAACGGCCTACTTTACCGCCCTTTCCACTACGATTGAGGGGAGAATTCTCTCAAGTGGGATAACTCAATTAGAGTTTACTGAATTAACGGTAGGAAATAGAGAAACGAAGGCCGTAAAAATTCAAAACTATGGTTATAAAGAGGCCATCGTTCACAATGTCGAAGTCTATGATGCTGCCGATAATAAGGTCGCGACTTGTATAAAAGTTGGGAGTATGGCGGAATTGGTTTGTCAGGATCCTAATACGGTTTCTTCTGCCGGAAGCCAACTTCCCTTATCCACCCTTCCTTTGCGTATCAGTGATACTACAGGATGCATAAATGAATTTGATTCTCTCGATTATACTTTTGATGCTGGTGTCCTGAGTGATCCCTCTCTTTTTCAATTAGCGGGAAAGACAAATACAAAAGTAGGAGATAGTTGTTTTCTTGATATCACGTTCTGGCCAAGTGTTACCCATACAACAAATGGAAATATAAACGACTACAAGCTACGTTTTAAATTTGATAGTACATGGAAGAACGAAAAGGTTATCTATGGTGATGATAATACCTATGATAGCCAGTTCTTATTAACAGATGCCTCATGGTTGTCAGCAGCTCAAATGCAGGTTGATGAATATCGTTATGGGTCAAAAGATGATTATGTAAGAGAAACGGGGACAGCGAGTAATGTCTATCTCTATGATCTCGGTCGTATTGCCCTCATTTCTAACTCAGCCTATAAGCAAGCGACAAAGATTACTTTTAAAAATGTCGGTTATACAGATGCAGAAGTTCTTTCTGTTACCGATGGAAAGACTACCCCCAATGTATTAACGGAAAGCACAGTAGATTTAAATGACTACTACCTAAGTACCGGACATGTGGGGTGCGGGATTGTATCGGCTATTGGTGGGGATTGTAATATTCGATTTAATCTTGCTCCAATGGCCTCAAGTCTTTCGGGGACAGCGGCAGAGAATGAAGAAAATGGAAATATGTTTGATGTTACTGATCCCTATCCTGATCAGTACAAGAAATTCATCTTAACCTATAAAGATGGGACAACTTATAATGATGATGGCAGCCTAAGAGCAGATCGAGTGGTTGAAGTTTGGGCGCGAGCTCTTCTTGTGAGAAAGGGCTTCTTAGTTTTTTCAAGCACGGATCCGGATCAGGGAACAAAGGAGAGTGCCTATGGTGATTCTGTTGCCTTTCATCATGTGATTTTAAAAAATGCGGGAACTGGTGGAATTCCAGTTATAGAAAAAATTGATCAATATTCACTGTCGGGTACAAGTGCTAAGAGTGGAAATAGCCCTTATCCCTACGAAATTGTAGATCGTCCTGGTACGGGTGGGGAAGCAGGAGCTGATAAAGATTGCTATGAACTCTTAGTGGATGAAGCAACTCCGGTTACCCCGGTTACTGCTGGTACTAATGCTTCCTCCATTTTGGATGCGGGTGAGACCTGTTCCCTCACGGTTAAAATGAGACTTAGAGGCAATGATGTCGTATACAATAATTGGTATTCTCTCTATGCAGCTTACGATGATTGGCAGCGCTTTTTTGATTCAGATTATCAAGGTATGCATGAATTATGGGAAGAAAATTATTACAATGCTGGAAATCAAAGAGTTTCTTTTCGCTACTATGATGGGGATGGGATTTCGGATATGGCCAATGGCTATACTCCAGATGAAGAGGGCTATGGTAACTACTACGATATTTCAGGTGGTCTTGATGGACTCTATAATCTGAAATTTGTGGCAAGAACTCCGGCTAAATTATATCCTGAGTCTCCACTACCAAGTTATTCTTCAAGCATTTGTCGCGATGTTATGATGCTACCTGGATACACCGTTCCTTCTCATGAATGGGGAAATCCTTTATCTCCGGCCACTGTTCCTGAAGTATGTCGTGACTATAGTGAAGGGAAGTCTGATTCTCCTGTTACAGAGAGAAAGGCCATCGAAAACCATGTGAAATCAAATTATTCAGGATATGATTATATTTTCCATGCAGGATATTTCCCTGCTGGAGGAACCTATGATCTATCTTTTATCTTGTCTGAAGATGGCCCTGCGACTCAGGCCATTCATAATTACTCTGGAGACACAGGAGTTATTGAGTGGATCAATCCTTGGGGCAATCCTCTCGCGAATTTTTCACCTAGAACTCTTAAATTTGAATTTAAACCCACTTTGGCGGGCTCCTATTCTACAGATCTCGTGGTTACTTATAATAATGGTGAAAGAATTTTAGATGATGAAGCGACTTTTGCTTATTCAAACCAAAATGTGACCTTTAGAATTCGTATCATTGCGGAAGCGATTAATGCTGGTATGGATAATATTGCCATGGATGTTCAAGATTATACGGTAACTTATGACTCTGGTACGGAAACGTTAGATGATACGACTACGAAGGGTACTCCCTATAATGTGAATCTACACTATCGCTCCTCTGATATGGCCGGTAATGGAGTCAACTTCTATGGAATCCGTGAATCAGTGGTCTATGATAAGAAAGTTCTGACTTTTACAAATAATGGTGCCAATACACTTTCAAACTTTCAATTTAATTTTAAGCAGGGGATTAACTCTGGTAGTTTCGGAGCCCCAGCGGGAAGGGGAATGTCCATTGATCAAAATAATTGTATGGATATCACCTTAAATCCTACTGACTCTTGTGATGTTACGATTCACTTTCTCGCAAGTAAGGATGAAGCGGCAACCTCTACCGTATATGGTACCGTTGTCTATAATATGGGGGGGATTCAGTATGGAATGAAGAATTTTGAAATGATCTTCAATGCTGCTGACCCTGCGATTTTAGAGACAGCCCCAAAAATTGCCACAAAAATTATTAAAGATGAAAATAATCTCAATATAAAATCGATTCCTTTGGCCCTAGGACTCTACGCTGACTCTGGACATCCGGTGGTGAATAGTTTTCCAACCGATCGTTTTTCTAAGAATAATGTGAATATTAAGAATATTTCAGCTGAGAAAGCGAGTTTTCTTGCTCAGTGGGAAGCAGTGAATGGAGCGACTCCACTTCCTGGGGGATCATGGATCGAAATCTATAATACCGGTGGGGTTGTGGTTGAGGCCAACCGCGCTTGCTTCTTTGGAGACGATGAAGGAGATGCGGGAGTACCAGATGAAGAGAAGGGCTTTAATGATTCTTCAAGTAATGCTTGTCGTATGAACTTTCATATCGATTTGGATGATACGTATTTTGGAGAAACTCTAGATACTTCTAAAACCTATTTTAAATTGCTCTTCTATAATAATAAGCGCTCTTCAACCAGTGAAATGCTCTTTCACTTTACGGGCTTTATTGAGCCTAATCCTTCCAATATGTCCAACACAGATATTGCTAATGTAGAGACCGATTCCGATGGAAATCTCTATTTTGAGTGGGATAGTGCCGTTGCCGGAAACTCCTCTTGGGGATCGATTATTGGATATAATGTTTATGCGGCCACTACTCAGGTGAGTTTAAATGATATCTTTAAAGCATCAAGCCCAGAGTTTACGACGAATGAGTATATTACACTTAATGGACTTGTTCCTGGGCGCTACTATTATTTAAAAGTCGTTGCTGTTAGACAGAGTCCATCTGGTAAACAATATATTTCTGATATTGATTCTCCGATAAAGTCTGTGATTATTCCACCTGAAGGGTATGTATATAATTACGATCAAAAAATTCTCTTTTCAAAGAATTATTCGAGTGAAGGTGGTCCAGATCTAAAAGATGAAGGGGCAGGGGTTTGTGCTAGTGATATTGTTACCCTTTCCCAAAATGGGTCTATTAAGAACAAGCCCATGAAGCTCATTGATACCGATATTTGGAATCTGATTGAATCTGATCCAAGTTATAGCGATTATAGTATTGATACCACTCCTCACTGGATGAGTGATAATCCCGTAGATATCTCCTTTATCTTTCCTGACTTTTCTTGTTCAGAAACTTCTGGCGATGATGGGGGATCCAACTTCTACACTAAAGATTGCTCGGATTGTTCGTGTAATACCCTCTCTATTGTTAAGGGTGGAGATGGACAGTTCTTACCTCCGGGCTCTACGATATATGTAGATGGTGGTGCTATGTCTGCGTTCTTTAGATGTTATATTGATCAATAAGGTCATTTTCTAAGGGAAAAACTTCCCCCCACTCATTTTTGAAGTCCTATAGATATAATAAGTCTATGTTTTTAGGAAAGAAGAGACTTATTCTTTGCTCAATTTTCTTGAGTACTCTTTTATTAACTCCCAACAAAGGGAGTTGTTACGCTCAATCAGATGATTCCTCGACTTCTTCAGAGGCCGAACCCAAGAAAATAATTCGCTATAATATAGGAGTGAAGTCAAGCTACTCGAGTTCATTAACAGAGACAGAGAAGAACTATATCAAGAAGAATGTTTTTGAAGTTCTTATGCAAACCAATCGCTTTAATATAATTCTTGGTCATCAATACAAGAAAACAAAGAGGGATAATCTCTTTAGTTTAACCATCCAAATCACGGATGCCCCGGCCATTAGTGGAGAACGGGATAATGATCTGAATGTAAAACTCATCCTTAAAGATGAAGTGGAAGACTTTCTCATTAACTTCAAACAAGAAAAACGGGTTTTAAGAAATAAATTGCAAATAACTCTTCGTTCTATGCTCTATGGGATTTTCTATGGAAAAAACTATGATGAGAAAAGAGATGAGTTAATCGTGAATGAAATACTGCCCCTAAAAAAAAAAGTAGAGAATAAGAAACCAAAATCTCCTAAGAAGAATCCTGAAAAAGCAGAAGATCCTGTATTAGAAGAAACAGTTCCTGAAGTCCTTCCAGAACCTGAGCCTAAACCTGAAAAGGAAAAGAAAGAGCCCAAGAAGGAAGAGCCTGAAGTTAAAAAAGAAGAGAAGAAAAAAGATAAAGTCGAAATTTCTGATTTCGATTCCCCTAATTTAGATCTTGAAAAAGAAATTCCTCCTAAGCCCAAGAAAGTAGAACTCTCTGATAAATGGACTAATCAATTTAGGATGTATGTGGGAAATGTTGACGAGGAAATTATTTCAGATTCTGTCGTCCAAATTGGAACGACGACATCAAGGATTGTTCTTGGAGCAGATGGCCATATGGGAGTAGAAGGAAGAAATCACTTCTATACCTTTGGAGGTGAAGTCGGCTTAGTAAAAGGGGACCACGAATTTGGTTTTGGACCCAAGTATGATTTCTATGGGGGATATAATATTGCCCCTTTAGGTAATTTCTTTTCAATAGGTCCCTCTGTAAGTTTGAGTAATCTAAATTATGCTGCCGTTTTTACGGAGGGAGCTGGAGAGAAGAGATTTTCCGGAAGTGGACTCTGGGGAGGGGTCAAGAGTGAGATCTTTATTGATTTTAGTCTATTCACCCTCCTTTTGGACTTTAGATACCAGAGAGTTCTTGTCGGGTCTATAACAAGTAATGCAGGTGATGATGTGGAAGCCTCTGGTTCCAAAGTCATTATGTCGGCCACTGTAACCTTTTGGGAGGGCTGGGGACTAGGCTTAAGAAATGAATCTATCGAAATGACCACCCTAACTGATTCAAATCTCGTTGTTCGAGATGATTCCTTTGGCCTCTTTCTAACCTATCAATAAAGTAAGAGAAAGAATTGTGGTCCATAAATACTGCTTAGGAAAATCTTTACCCGGTGCAGTCAAAATAAATAAAGTGTATTCTATTTGTAAGGTGTAATCACCCTTTCCAGGAAGGATAGGGGATCGTTTCGTTAAAAACAGGATGTTATGGAGTTATTAGATAAATTTAACTTTGCTCTAGAAGCGCTCGATACAAAGAAAGATAGTGCTCTCATGCAAGAAGAGATTATCTTTTCCTCAATCTCAAATAGAAGAGGTTTTAGCATTTCTCAGGAAGAATTTCAAAACTTAGGGGATGCGCTAGAGAACCATTTTCATCATATCTTAGCCCCTATGTCTAAGAGAATCGATTTCTCTATGGCAAACTACTTTTCTACTGAAGTTCAATATAAGGAAACCTATGCTCTTGCTCTTAAGAATTTAAAGCAAGTTCTAAGTTACTTAATGGCGAGTTTTGTTTCTCAGGTAGAGACACAGATTACTTTGAGTTCAGATCAAATTGAATTGAAATTTAAAAACTTATGTTTAAGAAAGAGGGAAGATCAACGCTCTCTACTTTTAAAAATTAAAAATAATCGCTTTTATAACGCCAAAATTGAAGAATTTAATTTTGGTAGTCGTAAGTTCTATGAAGTGACTTTAATAGGAAGTTGGAGCCTTCAGAAGAAGAAATTGCATAAATCTTACCGCTCTCAGGATGGAGCAAGGAAAGGTCAATGGGAAAACAGATTGTAGTATTTATTTTTCTTTTTATCGCTATGACATCGATTTCATTCCATGCCGATGCTAATGATTCTCTATTCCCTAATGGACAATGGACATGGGAGAATATTCAAAATGATGTATCTAAACTTTCAAGAACTTCGTTCTATGAAAAATATAGAGCCGAGTTAGATAAGGCCGGTTTAGTTGTTTCGGACACTCAACAAAATGAAGAATTTCGTATTTTAAGAGCGGAAGAAATTAGAGATTCTTTGGCAAGAGTTGAAAAAGCGTTTTATGAAAAAGGCTATTCTCAATGGAAAGAGGTATCTCAAATTGAAAAAGAATTTAATGAACTCTATGAAAGCTCTGTAGGAGCATATTCTATTCTTAAAAAAAGAGTTTATGATTTAAATCTTGCAACTTACAAAGACAAGAATATTTCTTCTTCTGTAAAAGAGAAGGTCAATGGTGAATTAAGTGATTTATCGAGAAGGATTGATCATCACCACAAAGCAAAATCAACACTTCCTTCACAAGCAGAAATGGTAGCAGCGCTAGGAAGTCTTTATAATCAACGCGTGGGAGCAGTTAAAACTTCTTCTTCTAGCTTTGCCCTTTCTTCTTCCCAAATCTATGGTTTATCTGCAGCGGTTGGTATTGTGATCCTATGTGGATTCTTTGCGATGATGAGAAAGAGAAAGAAAGCTCTTGAGTTAAGAAGAAGGGAAGAGGAGCAAGCGCGTGTCATTCCTGGGGCAGGATTACAAAGAACTGGGGTGATCACGATAAATGGGCGTGGAACTATTGAAACCATGAATCTTAAGGCCAGTTCTCTCTTTAACGGTGATATTAAGTGTGGAGATCAGTGGGATGATTATTTCCAAAAGAACTTCTACCGAGGTAAGAAACATCTTGGAGTAAAGGGCTTCTATCGTTATGGCCAAAATTCCAAGGTTGTATTCTATCTCAATGGACATATGGATAAAGTCTCTCAGATGAGAACCATTGAAGTCGGACAAATGCCTTTGAAGGATTTTGATCAGGCATTAAATTTAATGGAGCGTTCATCAATTCGAGTCGACACTATGGAACTCTTTGATGGTGTTTTTTCAGAACTTATCAATTTGGGGCAAATTGATCTTTCATTAGATGTTTTTAATCTTATTCACTTTGGTAAAGGCTCTGATTTTCTTTATTTAAGTGAATTTGAGGGTAAAAAGTATATTGGCCATGTCATAAAAGTGATTGACGCTTTTACGCGATTTAAAAACCAAGGTGAGTTATCTCGAATTGACATTGATCGTGAGGGGGGAGAGCTTCTTATTAAAGCTTCTGTTCATCATTGTTCACTCTCTGAAGATGACTTAAAAGAAAGAGTTATTTTCGAAAATAATACAGAAAAATTAAATGATATTTTATCTTCAGTGCAAAAGCTCTCTCAAAGTTATGAGAGTAGTCTCTTTGTCAAAAACCTTACTATTAATGGGGAAAGGAAAGTTGAGTTAAAGTTCAAAGTACAAGACAACTCAAATTTTCAATCTCTCCATCGAGTAAAAACTGTGGGAAATTATGCAAATGCTTAAAGGTCTTATAGCACTGGCCATATGCACATTTAGTATTGGATCTTGGGCGAGAGCAGACTTTCATAGTGTGCTTTCTTACAATTTTGGAATGAGTAATTTTTCTGTTACTGAAAATGAAGCGGCCATTGAGCAGACGGACGATAGTGTAGCATCAGGAACTGAAGAGAGCGCGGAGTCCTCAAGTGTCTCGAGTATGGCCTTTCAACTCTCATGGGAATTTGGGCACGATGGTTCTATGGCCTACTTCTTAGATGCACAAGCTCCTTTAATGGGGGGAAGTGGTGCTGCTGTTTATAATACAAAAATAGGTTTTAATATGTATCTCAATGATCTGGGAAGCAAGTTCTCCATGAATCAATCAGGTACAACTGTCGTGATTATTCCCACTTTAAAATATTATTGGGGAGCTTCAGTAGGGGGAGGCTATGTTGTCTATCTTACTGAATCTCAAAAGAAAGGTGATATCTACTTTGGTTTAGGCCTTCACGGTGGAATGGTTTATTCCATTGGTGATACTTGGGGCATCAAAGCCGAAGCCGGTATTACTAGAGCGACAGGAATTGAAACATCCGGAATGAAGATGGATGTGATGTTAGGAGCAACGTACTACTTATGAAACGATTACTCTTTTGTTTAAGTTTTATCCTTTCTCTTAGCGTAAATGCTGGGAAAGTCACTATTGACTCAAGTCCGGCAGACTGTGAAATTACAGTCATCAATCCCGAAAATGGAATGAAGACGGTTTTAGGGAAAACACCTTATGACACCGATATGGCGCAGTTGAAGTCAAATGTTGGAGATAACGGAGTGGTTCAGCTTGATATACAAAAGGCTGGGTTTCAGAAATATCATATGGCCCTTCCTATTGTGGGAAGCTCTGATATTAAGGTTTTTGCCAATCTAGAAGTGGAGAATGATGTCAAATTAACTCAGGATATTGATCTACTTATGGCCGATCTCTTTGATGTTCTAAGAATGGTGAGAGTTCAAGATTTTAATAATGGTATGAAGAAGTTAGAACTTCTCGAGCAGAAGTTTCCTCATTATTCCATCATCTATGAAATGAAGGGGATGATTTCTTATTTAAGAAAGAATTTTAAAGAAGCTTTAAACTTTTATCGTAAATCTTTTGGTTTAAATCCTAAGAATAGAGAAGCTTACAGAATGAAAGTTTATCTAGAAAAGAAATTTAATGTAAATCCTAACTCAGGAAGTGAGGGGTAATGAATAAGTTAAGTAAGAGAACTCTTTTTCGTAAATTAACAGCAAGTTTTGTACTGTTCTTTATGTTTGAAGCCCTAGCTTCTGATATCAATCAACCGCTTCCTTCTTTATCATGGCAAAAAACTCAGCTCGAGGGTTTGATCATTGGAAAAGTAGAGAAAACACTTGATCGAATTTTAAAAAAGAATGAATACACTATAGATGTTTCTCTAGAAGTAAGTGAGCCTGAAGGTCCTGAATGGAATAAGAGTGATGATCCCATGAAGAAAGGGGGAGAAAATAGTCGCTCAACGGCAAGCGCCCCAGAAGGTGAGAAAGGTAGTAAAGACGATCCCGCTGCGAAAGAAGGGGAAGAGGCCGGTAAGGATGAAAATAAAGAAGATAAGGATAATAAAGATAAGAAGAGAGATCCCGCATCTCTAAGCCCAAATAAAATCCGCTTTGATGATCAAGACTTACCCGAAACTCCGGAAGACTTTGTAGTCTTTAATAAGTTTGGTCTTGAAGCTCCATTAGTTGATGACTTCAATGATCTTCAACCCGATGGAAAGATCGTTCTTGCTATGTCAAATGGTGGAGGAGCCGGTCGAGATCCTGCTTCGTTAGAATTGGAAAATAATTTAGAAGAAGTAGAAGAAGAAAGGGATACACTCAAGTCAGAATTAGAAATTGCTAAGGCCCAAGCTGAAAAGGCGAAGCAAGCCGCTAAGAATATGAGAAGTCCAACTTCTACAGTTGAAAAAATCTGGAAATACAATCAGGCAATCGATATCTATAAGAATCTCGCCAAAGTGGATATTCTTGTAAGAATCAGCCAAGGATTATCGGAAGAACAACGTCAAACAGCGGAAAGATTTGTGAAGGCGATTAATTTTAACTTAGGGGAAGTGAAGCCTAAAGTTAAGGTTGAATTTGTTAAACTAGGTAAAGACTTTGAGAAAAAGAATAATCCATGGGGAGACATCCTCAAAGTGATCTCTGTTTTTGGTCAATACGCGACTCTTTTTGGAATCGTAATTGGAGTGATCCTCTTTGGAATCATGGCCAAAGGACTCATCGCTAAATATCATGAACTTAATTCAGGTACTTCTAGCCAAGGTGCTTTTACCATGGAAAACGGTGCATCTGATGAAGATGATAAGAGCGACTCGGGTAGTGGACTCGGCTCCATGCCTGGTAGTGGGCTTGATGGAGAAGCGAATCTCAATATCAATGGTGTTGAGCGTTTTAAGAACTTCATAGGACATTCTAAAGAAGACGCAATTCTACTCGTTAAGAAATGGTTAAAAGAAAAAGATAAAAATCAAATGGCCGCTCTTAAAGCTTTAGTTCAACAAATGGATAATGATGCTTTAAAGCCCATATTGATGACTCTTTCTGAATCTGAAAAGAATGAATGGCGTGAACTCTTAGAAGAAGGTCTCACTTCAGAAGAATTGGCAAGGGCCAACAGCTTCATTGGTAATCAGATTATTCAAAATATTATGGTTCCAAGCTTTATCAAAGACCCCAATGTCTATTCGAAAATTGTTCAAGTTAAGCCCAATCAGTTTAAAAATATTGTTGAAAAAGACTTCAATACCGCATGTATGCTCTTGAGTCTCATGTCTCCAGATTTTGTAAACTCAGTATTTGCTTATTTTGACGAAGAACTGCAACAAAAACTCATTCAAGGTTCACTAAGTGTAACACCCGATCACTTTGAAAAAGGTCAGGCCAGAATTGCAAAGGCCCTAAGCTTTATAGACGATAATCCAAAAGTACGTCCATTCCTTGATGGATTAGCAAAAATGATCCCATCAGCGGGAAGAGACGTAGAAAGACTTCTTTATACAAATTTTATTAAAGAAGCCCCTGAATCTCGTGCAGACTTCATCTTAAGAGAATACTTCCCAGGCTTTCTCTTAAATGAACTCCCTGAAGAATTGATTAAGGCCGTATTCAATGCTTATCCTATGTCCAAGAGAGTTAAACTTCTTAAATCTCTTCCTGAGGATACAGCAGACTACTACCTAGATATCTTCGCTCCCGCTGGAACTAAGGCCAATGACCTTATTCAAATCGAGTTTGAAACCATTGAAAGAGATGACACTCTTATCAAAGAGATTGAGGCTAATCGAGATGAATACTGGCGTGACTTCGTTAAGTTTCTACGAACTCGTTTAAAGGCGGAAAAACAATTTGCATCTCAGGTTGATGAAGTGGTTGCGATTTGGAGAGAAGATACTACTACCGAATCTAGAGCCGCTTAAACTGACCCCTTTAAGTGGAGTTATCGGGGATTAAAGAGCCTTGGCTTTTTAATCCCATCGAT